>OJIK01000192.1_pt1 | contig 22192 bp, 20 predicted proteins | sample 1595571 | NCBI WGS metagenome assembly OJIK01 (sample SAMN05416791, study PRJEB24817) | seawater metagenome | isolation source: Sea water | place: Canada:Atlantic | collected 2013-11 | reverse complement strand
CCCCTCTCTATTCGTCGGCAGCGTCAGATGTGTATAAGAGACAGATTTTCCCTTGCCATCATTCAGGCCTGCTCACCAGCGCCTAGCAACGAGGCAGCTACGTCTGTCGCGCCTAGTCAGCAGAGCTTAACTGCCGCAGACTATGAGCGAGCGGAACGCTTTCTTGGCATCAATACGACCGATCTTGTTCATAGTAATATTCTCGCTCAATACTGGCAGGATGATGATCGATTGATCTATCGCCGTTCAACTGAAAACGGCTCTGACTATATTTTGGTGGATGTGCAGACGGCACAAAAATCGCCACTTTTTGATACGGCTCGTCTAGCAACCCAACTGGCAGCCTATGCAGAGGAGGAAGTTGAAGCTAATGACTTAAGCTTGTCGCGGGTACAGCTGGGTGAGGCGCCAGAGCAACTCGAATTCGATTACGAGGATCAAAGCTATGTGCTGGACTTGAGCAGCTATACGCTCAGCCAGCTCGCCGAAATTCCGACGAGTGAATATTCCTCCCCCGACGACAGCATGGCAGCCTTTATCGATGAGCATAACCTTTGGGTTCGCGATACCGCGAGCAATGAGGTGACCCAACTTACTTTCGACGGTGAGCAGGACTATGGCTATGCGACCAATAATGCAGGGTGGTTGCGCGACGATGGTCCGGTGCTATTGTGGTCTCCAGACTCCTCTAAAATAGCCACGTTCCGCCACGACGGAAGAAATGTGGGCGAGATGTATCTGTGGTCTACACAGGTAGGTCATGGCGAGTTAGACGCATGGAAGTATCCGCTGCCGGGCGATGACTACATATTTATGATTGAGAGAATCGTTGTTCACTTGGAAGATGAGCCGCGCATTGTAACTTTAAATATGTCACCTGACCCCCATAGATCGACAACTAGCGATCATATAGCTGGCCGAGGCGGGTTGTTTCTGGATGTGGAGTGGAGTGAGGATAGCGAGACACTGTCATTCGTTTCTTCGTCACGGGATCACAAGATTGCGCAGCTGCAAATCGCCAACCCAGAATCTGGTGACGTGAGACCTGTCTATCTCGAAGAAGTCGAGACCTATTATGAATCTGGATACAACGCCGCCAATTGGCGTGTTTTCCCCGAGCGAAATGAGTTTGTCTGGTTCTCTGAGCAAGAAAATTGGGGGCATCTCTATATGCACGACCTGCAATCGGGCGAATTGAAACATCAAATCACCGATGGCAGTTGGGCGGTACTTCAAATTCAGCAAGTCGATTTAGAAAACCAGCAGATCTATTTTCTCGGCTCGAATCGTGAACCCGGTGATCCTTATTTTCAGTATCTATATCGAGTAAATTTCGATGGCTCTGAATTGACAAACCTAACCCCGGAGACTGCCAACCATCAGATTAGATGGTCCGAATCTGCTAACTATTTTAGTGATGTTTATTCGACACCGAATACCGCACCGGTGTCGGTAGTGCGAAACACAGCAGGAGAGGCGCAACTGATTCTCGAAGAAACCGATATTGACCCACTTATTAATAGCGGCTGGGTGGCGCCGATTCCCTTTATCGTAAAGGCCAGAGATCAGATCACCGACCTCTACGGCTTACTCTATAAGCCCTCTAATTTCGATGAGACAAAGTCCTATCCGGTATTGAACTATCTCTACCCGGGCCCGCAAAGTGGCAGTGTCGGCACGCGTTCGTTTCGCGCCTCGCGGAATGACAAGCAGTCGCTGGCCGAACTTGGATTCATCGTAGTCGAGTTAGATGCTATGGGTACGCCGGGGCGGTCGAAGTCTTTTCACGATGCCTACTACGCAGACATGGGTGACAACGGCCTGCCAGATCAGATCGAAGGAATCCGGCAGTTAGGGGCAGCTAATCCTTGGATGGATCTCGAGAGAATAGGCATCTGGGGGCATTCGGGTGGAGGCTTCGCATCGACGGCAGGAATACTGCGCTATCCAGACTTCTACAAGGTCGCCGTATCCGGTGCGGGCAATCACGATAATCGGAATTACGAAGATGACTGGGGCGAGAAGTGGCAGGGGCTGTTAGAGACCTATCCCGAGAGCAATCCCGATGAAGGCGAGCCGGTAGTCACTACCAACTACGACAATCAGGCGAACCAACTGCTGGCTGCTAACTTGGAAGGTAAGCTGTTGCTTGCCCACGGTATGCTCGATACCAATGTACACCCTTCCAGCACCTTGTTGGTGGTCGATGCCTTGATCGAAGCTGACAAGTACTTCGATCTAGTGATTCTGCCCAATGCCAGCCATGGTTTTGGAAATAGACGCTACTTTATGAAGCGACGCTGGGACTATTTCGTGGAGAATCTTCGCGGCCTGCAACCTCCATCAGAGTTTATCTTTGCCGATAACGTTCGGTAGACCCATAAAGCATCAGCAGCTGTCCTTGCAAGCGCGTTGCTGGCTGCATTAAGCTTGAATCATAGGTTTATAAAAGCAGGTTTCACAAAAGGGCCACTGCGCCTACCAATGAATTTAATTAAGGATGTCGCCATGAGAGTTCACTTTCGGATCACCGCGTTGGCTAGTCTGATGATAGCTGTATTTGTAGGACCTCACGCCTTTGCTGCCGAGGACTATATGCCGCCTCAGACAGACTTTGGCGTGCCGGATGTGCAAGGTGTTTGGAACTACAAGACCCGAACCAGCCTCCAGCGTTCCGATGTCTATGAAGGCGAGTTAGAAGTAGACGAGGAAACGATGTTGGCGAAGATGGTTTCTACACCTGACTATCTTGCTTTTCTTGAGGCAACAGGAGCCGAAGCTCCGGGACCCAAAAATGTGGGTGGCTATAACGGGTTTTGGATTACACCCGGCGATGCCCTTGCTCAGATGAATGGCAAGTATCGAACTTCTCTAATTGTAGACCCTCCTGATGGCCAGATTCCCTGGAGAGAAGAGGGGCAGGCAGTTCGTCGATCGCAGCAGGATGAGTTGCCCATGGGCTTAGCAGAGAGCGATGGGCCTGAGGGAAGAACTCTTTCCGATCGATGTCTCATAAGTTTCGCTTCAACAGCGCCGTTCATGAGTAGTCTCTACAACAACCATATGCAGATCGTGCAAGGGCCGACTCATGTAGTGCTGCTAGCTGAGATGGTGCACAACGCGCGAATCGTGCGAATCGATCAGGAGTTTAAGGAGCTACCCTTTGATAAGTGGCTGGGTGACTCGATAGGTTACTACGAAGGGAATGCATTGGTAGTGCAAACGAAAGACTTTAATGGCTGGCAAGTTGCTAAAGAGCGATTGATGTCCAACAATATTCTGCTGACGGAGCGATTTACTCGCGTCGCCGATGACAAGCTCCACTACACATTCACCATCGACGACCCAGAGCTCTATACTCAGCCCTGGACTGCCGAGATGCCGATGTATACCGGTGAAAAACTGTATGAATACGCTTGCCATGAGGGCAACTATGCGATGCCTGCCATACTCGCCGGAGAGCGTCGGCATGAGGCAGATGCTAGGAACGCGCAGTAATGTAAAGCCCGGTGCCACGTTGTCGGTGGTGGACGCATTTTGAGAAACATCAAGCGGGAAAGACTTATCGCCTTATTAGCCAGAATCGAATTATTCACATTACAGGGTAATAAATTGTAATGGATTCAATCGAAGCAGCGATCGCTGCTTATACCAATTTTATGTGGGGCTTGCCGCTAGTTGTTCTGCTAGTGGGTGGTGGCTGCTTCTTCATGATTCATTCCAGGCTACGTCACTTTCGTTATTTCTCCCATAGCATAGGTTTGTTGAAGGGTAAATTTGATGACGCCTCGGAGGCAGCATCCGGTGACATTAGTCACTATGGCGCGCTCGCTACAGCATTAGCGGGAACCATGGGCCTTGGAAACATCACCGGCGTAGCCATCGCGATCACGGTAGGTGGTCCGGGTGCGATATTCTGGATGTGGATTACTGCAATCGTTGGAATATCTACTAAATTCTATACCGCCTCACTGGCGATTATGTATCGCGGCAAAGACGACGAGGGCAAGCTGCAAGGCGGTCCGATGTATGTGATTCGCGAGGGGTTAGGTCGCAAGTGGCTACCTCTAGCATGGTTGTTTGCCATAGCAGGCATGGTGGGAACCCTGCCTATCTTTCAGGTGAATCAATTGGTGCAGATTCTGCGCGATGTCATTGCGATTCCTGCAGGGATGGCGACTAGCGAAGAACATTTTGGTTTCGACTTCGGCGCCGGTGTGGTTCTTGCCATCGTTATGTTTAGCGTTGCAGTAGGGAAGGTGAAGAGAGTGTCCGCGATCGCGGGCAAGATGGTGCCTTCTATGGTGATCTTCTATTTCCTGATCACCGGTGTGCTGCTGGCGAGTCATCTTGGCGAGATACCTGCCATGTTCGTACTCATATTCACTGATGCGTTTACCGGAGAAGCTGTATCGGGAGGTGTGCTCGGCGCAGTGATTTTGATTGGCGTACAGCGCGGCGCGTTCTCCAACGAAGCAGGAATAGGCACAGAGTCTCTGGCACATGGCGCAGCCAAGACAAACGAACCAACCCGTGAGGGTCTGGTTGCCATGATAGGCCCTATCGCCGACACCTTGATCGTCTGCACCTGCACGGCACTGGCACTGCTGGTCACCGGCGTATGGGAAGGCGGTGGAGTTGGCATCACGATGACTACGCAGGCCTATGAGCAGGTGTTTCCAGGCTACGGTGCGTACCTATTGCTGATCATGGTTATTGTGTTGAGCACGACAACGATACTCACCTATTGGTACTACGGGAGTAAGTGCATGGGCTTTCTCTTTGGAACGTCAAAAGAGAGGTTCTATATGTACGCGTATATGGCGCTGATAATTGCCGGTGCCGTTGTCTCGCTAGAGGTGGTGATTAATCTTTTGGATGGTATGTACGCGACGATGGCGATACCTACTATGGTCTCGACACTGCTGTTGGCGCCGAAGGTTAAGAAGGTAGCCAGTGCCTATTTCGCACGAATCGATGCGGGAGAATTCGATGAGAAGGAGTCAATCGACATTAAGGAGAGCTAGCACTCTATGAAGAATATACTATTTTTAACTCTAGTGAATTTTGCATTGTTAAGCTGTTCCCCAGACAGCCAGTCACGGCAATCAGATATCACTGACATAAACGAAGTGTTAGACGGCTATCACCAGGCCGCCGCGAACGGCGAATGGGATATCTATTTTGATCTTATGAGCGACGATGGTGTATTCATAGGAACCGATGCGCAGGAGCGCTGGATTAAGGCAGAGTTTCGCCAATACTCGAGCGGCAGCAATGGTTGGGTCTATACGCCGCAGCAGCGCAATGTCAACATAACTCCCGATGGATCAAGTGCGTGGTTTGACGAGGCGTTGTTGAGTCAGAGTTACGGCAGTAGCCGCGGCAGCGGAGTGTTGATACGCACGGCTCAAGGTTGGAAAATCTCGCAGTACCATCTAACTTTGCCGATCCCTAACGGCATGGTGCGCGGTATCACTGATCAGATTAAGGAATATGAAGCGCAGGATTAGCCGTGGCGATTCTACGCTGCTGATTCTCGTGCCATCTTCTGAAAGCCACAGCTCATCCGCCAAGCGCTAAAGGTAGAGATGACGGCAAACACTGATAGCACCAAAAATACCTGCGGCCAGCCCAAAGAGTCGGAGAGTATGCCTGCAGCAAACGCGGCGATCGCCCCGCCAATATAGCCCATCCCGTCGATAATACCTGTACAGGAACCTGCTCCTTTCGCGCCAGCGATGTCCAGTGTGAGACAGCCGCTGCTCATCGAGTAGGGGCCCAGCAAGAAGAACCCGCTAGCTCCGAGAAAGAACAAGATCATATTGAAGTTAGGCTCACTCGCATTGCTTAACACCGCTATGGCGATCATGCAAAACACGAGCACAGAAAGCATCATCCACATCATGCGCGCTCGGTCTCCGTTGCGCGCGTGGTGGTCTGTATACCATCCGATGAATACCGTGCCAGCTACACCTAACAATGGAAATATGGCAGAGCGTAAAATTGCGGAACTTGCGCCCAGGCCGATGTCGAACAAAAATTTCGGCGTCCAGAATAAGAATACAGAACGCAGCAGTGTGGTGAGAAAGCTAAACACGAGTAACTGTCGGTATATAGGCAGACGCAACAGTGTCTTCATAATAGTCGATACAGGCGGCTGTTCCTCGTCGCCGTAGTCGGCAATTTGCTCCTTCGAAGCTTCGCCTTCTATTGGCTTAGCGCCAGGCACCACATCGCTAGGGCTAGAGCGCGACGTGAGATAAGACCAGAGCAAGATCAGTGTGAGTACCATGGAGGGATAGATAAAGACTCCCTGCCAAGGAACGCCCATAGCTACCAGAAAACCCGCAAACAGAGTGGCAGCAACTCCGCCAAACTGGAAGTTGATACTAATCAAGCCCATCACAGTACCGTTGCGCTCTCGTGGGTACCAGTTGCCGATCGTCTTTGTCAGCCCGCCCCAGCCCATGGAGAGAAAGTAGCGGCAAAAGCACCATACAATGATAAAAGCAGTCAGGCTTGCTGAGATCGCAAAGATGATATTGAAGAATATTGCACCCGCCATGCCGACGAGAAAGATTTTGCGACCGCCGATTTTATCGGCTAATGGGCCATTGATAAATTTTCCGGCGGCATAGGCCATTTCAGATAGAGAGGCTATAAGGCCTAGCTGTGTATTGGAGTAGCCGAATTCTTGTGTAAGCAGAGGAAAGGCGGCGGCGAGGTTGCCGCGACAGATGTAGTAGCCCACATAGCCAATGAGCATGACCCAGAAGGTGGAGGTTCTCCAGTGTAGCAGCCGGGTATTTTCTTCCGATGAAACGGGAGTCTTCTGATCACCTTGCAGCGTATAGAACATTTACTGGTCCCTGTAGTTCGACTATAAGCTCAATAACTAGCGCTGACTTTATGATCAACCCAGGTGGTCTATATGATTTGTTTCGAGGAGCAACAACAGATCTAGTGGATCGTCTGATGCGGCTTTGCCAAGCCCTCACTGCTCGCCGAAGTTACTCTCGGCTCGTCCTGTGATGCATAGCTACGCGTGATCACTTCACTCTCTAGATAGTTGCCAAGCTTGCCCAAAAAATCTTCCATGTGAGCAGTTTGATAGTGAGCCTGCAGGCAGTCGGCATTTTCCCATTCTTGCAATAGGACTATCTGATTGGTGTCCGTCAAACCTTCGAAGTACTCATAGTTATGGCAGCCGTGTTCCAAGCGACACAGACGAGTCATGTCCTTCATCAATTCGAGTGCTTCAGATTTGGATTCCGAAACCAGATGAAAAGTTGATTGAACCATTATCATGATGTGGCTAGTCCTGTTTAAGAGTTTCGTTTACACGGTGCTGCTTTGAAGATTCTACTAGTCGGGGTCGAATCTTCAAAGCAGCTGAATTTATTCGCAGTAGCTTTCGCCACTACCACTAAGATGGTGCCTACTGCTCTGTATTCAAGGCCACTTTCGCAGGCGCGCGGGAAGCTGTCAAGAATCGAGGCCGCTGCTTATCAGTGCTGCCGATAAGCTACTGATATTAATTGGGTTTATCGAGCCTGCCATCGATGCTCCAGCCACCGCCGCCAAGCCCTGCTAATACTAGTAAGCCGGCGAAGATGCCCATATTCTTTACGAAGTTCTGCGTCTGGTCGGGGACATTCCAGAAGTCATGCATTAGCACATTAATGACGAGCGTCAATCCAGCTAGTATGAATGCTACTGGCTTTACCTTATAGCCTACAACCACGGCAAGGCCGCCAAATAGCTGTATCGCTATGGTCAAAATCAGGAAGAAGGAGATAAATACCATGCCTTGTGAGGCCATGTAGGCAGATGTACCTTCCATATCCATAATCTTTAGCAGGGCGCCTGGACCGAAAAAGTAGAGCCCGAGGATTACGCGGCCACTAGTGGAGCAGAGGAGTTCGAAGCTTTTACGCATTGTGATACCTGTCAGAATAATAGTTGGTTGTTCTGCTTTTTCTAAGGTCAGTCTTCCCACCAGGGATAGAAAGGTGGCATGTCACTGGATGCGTTTTCAACATACTCTGGCTTTCTCTTTTCTAAAAACGCCTTTACGCCTTCTTTGCCACTTCCTTGGCTCGCATAGAATATGGCTAAGGAATCTACTTGATGCGCTGCCAGTGGATGATCTTGAGCCGCGTTACGATACATCATCTGTCGCGTTAGAGCGATCGACACGGGGCTGTGTTGCGCTATTCGCTTAGCGAGTTCGTAGGCTTTGCCGAGAAGTGATTCCTTAGGCTCTATCGAATTAGCGAAACCACTAGCTTTTAATTCTTCAGCGGCGATTAGATCGCCGCTATAAACCCATTCTAACGCCTTACCCATGCTGACGATTCGGGGGAGGAACCAGGAGGAACAGGCCTCCGGTGTAATGCCTATTTTGTTGAACACAAAACCTACTCGGGCATTCTCGGAAACGAGCCGGATATCCATAGCGCAGGTCATGGTTGCGCCTATGCCCACGGCTGCACCATGAATGGCAGCAATGACCGGTTTCTTGCAGTCGTAGATCGCAAGAGTTAGCCGGCCGCCGGTATCGCGGACGCCAGAAATAATGTCGGGGTCATCGAGCTTAGTTTGCATATCTCTAAGAGTCGGCTGCAAATCTTCATTTAGTCCAAATACATTCCCTTCGCTGCCCAGATCCATGCCTGCACAGAATGCCTTTCCAGCCCCAGTGACCACTATGGCTCGAACCTCATCGTCTTCGCTGGCACGATTCACGGCATCGATCAGCTCGTTTGCCATTTCAACGGTGAAGGCGTTCATGTGCTCGGGGCGATTGAGAGTAATGGTGAGGATATTATTTTCGATCTGATAGAGAATTGCGTTATAGGCCATTGACCGGTTCCAACAAGCAGCGATAGGGAGTTGGCCTATAATATAGAGAAGCCACAGCTTATGCAGGAGTCTGTTGCTTCTGTTTCATTCTGATGATGTCTACTTCGCCCTCCTGAAGCATTTGTTGCAGATGTAAATCTTCCTCTCGCTTAGTGATCGCGCAGATCAGGAACTCTGCCTTTAACGAGTTACCACGATAGATGTATTCTTCTCCAAGTAGTGACTCCCCTATTTTCTTGATGACGACTTTAGATCCAGCTTCATCGATACCGGGTAGAAGCATTCTGAATTGCTTGTAGTTGGATCGAGCTAGCACGTCTTCATTGCGCCTCCTATCATTAGCCATCAGTGCGAAATGTCGAAGCATCGCGTTGCCTACTTTTGCGCCGTGCTGTTTGACTATGTTGTCGAGGTTCGTGAGTTCTAGGGTCAGCATAGAGACTGGTTTCGTATAGCGCAGAGCTACACCTAGCACTCGATTACTTACCTCTACAAAAGTGCGTTCATTCAATATAGTTGTAATTGGATCGAAGGTTGCGTCTTTTTGGTATTCAACCTTGAGCTCTTCCATCGTCATGATGAGAATTGAGATCGCGAAGACCGTCATTGTGACGATGGAACTGAGCAAGAATAAGACAGTGGCTTCTTCTGTAGAATTTATAACTTCTGAGCGGCGGGAAAACATGAGAGTAAACTCAGTGACTGCATTGAACACCGTGAGTGTAAGCAGTAAAAATGCACCAAAGGCTGTATTGATGGCCATGACTGGTCGAAGTTTTCTTTCTATCTTCAGGCCTTTGGCTACAACATAGACGATGCTAGCAGAGAAAATCACCATCATCACGGTATAGATGCGGATGCGCCAAAGAATATTTTCGTCTACAAACGTAAAATAGTAAAAGCCAGCAATACTGCCTACAAACCAAACGATGCAGAACAGCGGCAGCTTGGTATTCTCCTGGTTCCAGAAATTTGCCAGACCGAACAGAACAGGGATGCGCCCGCCCATGATCAAGGCATTGGCGAGAAAGATAGAGACTACTGGGGGCAGGATCCCTTGCATAGAAGCAAGGAGAACACCCACGCAGGTGGCCATGTAACCCGCGGCGATTCCAAGCAAGCCAGGTATCTGCTTATTGCTCGCCCATTAGTGAGCAATGCAATGCCAGTAACCATTGCGACTAAACCTAGAGCGATTATAAGAGTTTGATTTTACATTTAGCTGTTTTTTTTAGATGGCTTTCGCTGTTCGTAGTTCCTCAATTTCGTTTTCACTATATCCCCAGTCTGCCAATATCTGCTCGGTATGCTCGCCGACCATGGCGGCAGAGGATTTAATCTGCGACTGTGTGCGACTAAATCTCGGAGCGGGCGCGGGCTGAGTCACGCCATCAAATTCTACGTAAGTATCTCTTGCAACATTGTGAGGGTGACTTGGGGCTTCGCCTAGATCAAGTACTGGCGCGAAGCAGACGTCCGTGCCTTCCATCAAGTCGCTCCATTCGGATCGCGTCTTCGTGGAGAACAGCTTCACGAGTTTTTCTCTTAGTTGTGGCCATGCACTCTGGTCTTGCTGTGCTAGAAACTCCTCATCTACAATTTCACACTTCTCTAAAAGAAGAGCATAGAACTGTGGCTCGATTGAGCCTATGGAAATATATTTCCCATCACTACACTCATAACTACCGTAATAGTGAGCGCCGCCATCCAATTTATTGGCCTGCCTGTCGGTAGTCCACATACCCATTTCCATAAGCCCATAGAAGGGGCTTAGCAGACTTGCGGTACCATCGGTCATGGCAGCATCAATAACCTGCCCCTGTCCTGAGTTGGCTCTCTCATGGAGTGCGGCGAGTATGCCTGTTAGCAAATACATGGCACCACCGCCGAAATCACCTACTAGGTTGAGCGGCGGGGCCGGAGCTCTGTCTGAATAGCCCATTGCTCCTAGCGCCCCTGCTATGGATATATAGTTTATATCGTGCCCAGCTGCCTGAGCTAAAGGTCCATATTGTCCCCAGCCTGTCATGCGTCCGAAGATGAGCTTTGGGTTGCGCTCGAGGCAGACATCTGGTCCTAGACCTAGGCGTTCCATCACGCCGGGTCTAAATCCCTCGATTAGTGCGTCTGCCTCTTCAACCATCCGTAGAACCGTCTCAACAGCGGCGGGGTTTTTGAGGTCTAGCGCGATTGAACGGCGCCCTCGATTTAGTACGTTTCCTCTGTGGCCAGTGCCCTTGTGGTTCAGTCTATCGATGCGAACAACCTCAGCACCCATGTCGGCTAACATCATGGCGCAGAAGGGGCCTGGGCCAATCCCTGCCATCTCCAGTACTTTCAATCCTTGTAGCGGTCCCATCTCGATTCCTGTCATTAAATTTAAGGCCTATGAATCATAGGGGATTGTGTAGAGGAAATAAAACCAATGAGGGAAAAGTCTCATGATTTCAGCCTGTAAACCTTATTTTATTATCTGTTTCACTTTTGTAACGGATACATTATCCTTTTGCGTCCCTTAGACATCAACTTACGGCGCCAAGCAACTATGGAATTACAGAATAAAACAGCATTCATCACGGGTGGAGCATCAGGCCTAGGCCTAGCCACCGCACGAAATTTTATTGCGGCAGGCGCGAAAGTGATATTGTTCGATCTGAACGAGGACATGTTGCTCAAGGCAGCGGCCGAGCTGGGTGATAACGCCATCTTTCATGCAGGCGATGTCGCGGATGAAGTGTCGGTAGCGGCGGCGCTTGAAAAGACCAAAGAAAAATTTGGCACGGTACACATCAATGTTAACTCCGCGGGAATCGGTGGAGCTGCGCGCACGGTTGGAAAGAACGGTCCGATGGCGCTGCAGAAATTCGAGCACATCGTAAGAGTCAACCTAATCGGCACCTTCAATGTGCTGCGCCTGTGCGCTGAAGTTATGCAGGTTAACGATCCAGTAACAGCCGACAATGAGCGTGGAGTCATCATTAATGTGGCTTCCATCGCCGCATTCGATGGTCAGACCGGCCAGGCAGGTTATGCTGCATCTAAGGGTGGCATCGTATCGATGACATTGCCGATTGCTCGAGATCTCGCAAAGCGAGGCATTCGAGTCAATACGATCGCGCCAGGAGTATTTGAGACGCCATTGCTGGCATCAGCTCCGGACGAAGTGCGAGATCCACTCATAGCTATCACGCAATTTCCAAAGCGTCTCGGTAATCCTGAAGAGTTTGCAGATCAGGTGGCGCATATCGTGACTTGTTCATACCTTAATGGTGAAACGATAAGGCTCGACGCGGGCATTCGTATGCCGGCACTTTGATAGTAAGTTATTCAAACAATATTTTTAGTTATCTAACTAATTCAACAATTGCCAGGGGGCAAAAAAATGGCTGATGCATACATAGTCGGAGCAGTGCGTACTGCAACAGGAAAGAAGAAAGGCAGATTGAGTGCTATCCACCCTGTGGATATGGGCGCAATCGTAGTTGATGAGCTAGTCGATAGAACGGGTATTCCTACCGACGCTGTAGACGATGTGATATTCGGTGTCGTGGTGCAGATAGGCTCACAGGCGGGCAATTTAGGCCGCAATGTATCCATGTCTTCCAAGCTCGATCTAGCCGTGCCAGGAACAACTGTAGACCGTCAATGCGGTTCGTCGTTGCAGGCAATTCAGTTTGGTGCGCAGGCAGTCATGTCGGGCACTCAGGACGTTATTATTTCCGGCGGCGTAGAGGCGATGAGCACGGTAGAAATTGGCTCCAATATACGTGATGGCCTACCGAATGGCCGTGGTATCCCTAAGGGTGAACGTTTGGAGATTCAGTATCCAGGCATCCAGTTTAGTCAGTTCGATGGCGCAGAGCTATTGGCGGGAAAGTATGAGATTACTCGTGCCGATCTCGATGCCTTCGGACTATTGAGTCATCAGCGCGCAAAAGCTGCAACTGAGAATGGCTACTTCAAAGAAGAGATTGTCCCGTTAAATATTAAGTTAGAAGATGGCTCGGCGGATGTGCATCTAGCAGATGAAGGTATTCGCGGCGCTGCAACTTTAGAGGGCATGCAGTCTTTAAAAACCCTACGAGAAGGCGGAGTGATAACAGCCGGTACTGCGAGTCAGATTAGTGATGGCTCGGCAGCTGTCATGATCGCAAATGAGATGGCGGTAGCGAAATACAATCTGCCGGTGCGCGCGAAGATTCACTCGTTGGCGGTAGTCGGCTCAGATCCGGTGATCATGTTAGAAGGCCCTATCCCTGCGACACATAAAGTACTAGCCAAGGCAGGACTGACCATCGATGACATCGATCTGTACGAGGTCAACGAGGCGTTCGGGTCTGTGCCTCTTGCGTGGGCAAAGGCGGTGGGTGCGGACCTAGACAAGTTAAATGTAAATGGTGGAGCGCAGGCTTTAGGGCATCCGCTAGGCGCTACCGGTGCGAAACTCATGACCACGTTAGTACATGAGTTAGAGCGGCAGGAGAAGCGCTATGGCTTGATTGCTATCTGCGAGGGTGGCGGCACTGCAAATGCCATGATCATCGAACGTATGGATTCGGCTACAGCCTAAGAGAAAATATCATGATTGATTCCTACGATTCGCCTTGGATGGATGAAGAGTTGCATATTATGCGTGACGCGGTCGCCAAATTTCTGCAGAAAGAATTTGTACCGAAGATGGATAAGTGGGAGAAACAGGGCTTCGTCGATCGGGATGCATGGCTTATTGCTGGAAAGGCTGGCCTGCTCTGCGCATCAATACCAGAAGAGTATGGCGGTGGAGGCGGTAACTTCAAGCACGAGATGGTGCTGGTCGAGGAGCTTAGCTACGCCAACGTTACTGGATTTGGAAACGGTGTGCATTCTGGCATTGTTGCCCATTACATTAATTCTTACGGCAGTGAAGAGCAGAAGAGGAAGTGGTTGCCGTTAATGGCGAGCGGAGAGATCGTCTCTGCTATCGCGATGACCGAGCCAGGCACTGGCTCCGATCTTCAGGCAGTGGCGACTACCGCTCTCCTGAAGGGCGACGAATACGTTCTGAATGGACAGAAGACATTCCTAACCAATGGCATGACCGCAAATCTTATCTGTGTTGTAGCGAAGACTGATCCGTCAGAGGGCGGCAAGGGAATCTCGCTGATCATGGTGGAAACCGACTTGGTTGAAGGCGAGGGCGGCTTCAGCCGCGGCAGGAACCTAGAGAAGCTTGGCATGAAGGCGCAGGATACCGCTGAGATATTCTTCGACGATGTAAGAGTTTCCAAAGAAAATTTGTTAGGCCCATCCGAAGGGAACGGTTTTGTGCAGTTGATGCAGCAACTGCCGCAGGAAAGATTGATTATTGCTGCCGGCGCCTGTGCGGCGATCGAGAAAGCATTGAAGATTACGAGCGAGTATGTAAAAGAACGCAAAGCGTTTGGGAAGCGCATTCTCGATTTTCAGAATACGCAATTCAAACTGGCGGAGCGCTATACAGAGGCACGTCTGGCCAGAGTGTTCGTCGACGACTGCGCGATGAAGCTTGCCGATGGGAAATTAGACGAAGCGACGGCTGCCATGGCGAAGTGGTGGACGACGCAGAAGCAGTGCGAAATCATAGATGAATGTCTGCAGTTCTTCGGTGGCTATGGATTCATGATGGAGTATCCGATTGCCAAGATGTATGCGGATAGTCGTATCCAGAAGATATACGGTGGCAGTAACGAAATCATGAAGTTGTTAATAGCTAGAGAGATCTAGCTGGCTTGCGCCGAATGGCGGCTATTCGTGATTTTAAATATTTCTCACACAGCGAAACTCGATAAGCTCGGTGGTTTTTTTGTCATGGTCTTGCATAGAGATATGTTCAAATTGTTCTGCTGTCGGTAGAACTTTACCTAGCCAATTACAATAAATCTGAGCGTCGTTAAAATTCACCTTCAGACCGTCTTGGCCCATGACAGTGTGGTTCATGGGAAAGTGATTACTAGTCTTCTTCCAATTTGCATTGCCAACTTGAGCCCGTAATCCTTCGACGCTAATAGCAAGTGCGACATCTTCAATTTGGTTTGTAAATTTCCGCTGGCTATGTGGTGCAACTTCCTGCGGCTCATAGCCTGTTGATTCTAAAAACTTCGCGAAGTTAGCGCTGCTAACACTGTGTTGATCGATCCAAAAATCTTTTGCTTCACGCAAGGCCGTGCCGCTCTCATTCGCTTGCGCAATTTCAGCTTCGTTCGCAAAGCCATAGTGTTCGATAAGCACCATGCTTTCGAATCCAGGTTCCAATTCAACAAAGATAAAATTATCGAGAACTGCTATGGAGGCAAGAAGCGCGACTGCGCTCGTTATTTGTTTGGTATTCGTCATTGCTACGGGTTCAATCCTTTACTACCACTATTTTTTTTGTATCAAATTGGGGCGAAAACACGCAATTTGATACTAATGTTCCCTTTTATAACAGATTTAAACCTCAGTTACACCGAACTGAGTTCACTAATTTAAAAACACTCTCGTCTAAATCGCTTGTATTTTGCGAACGGAGGATGAGCTAGGCTACTTAGCCCAATCCCTAGGAAACTGCGGTGGGTGGCAGGATGTTAGAATCTGGGGCTGGATAGATGGCATAATCTCAATGCGCGTAAGAGCCCTATTGATAACAGGGGCTTGAAGCCGGCAACTAGGAGCAATTCAGTGAAAGATAAAAATCATTCCGTTCTCGATTACTCGGCATTAACCCGGGCTAGCGTCTGTGCCTTTGCCATATTCGTTTTTATTCATAGCAGTAGTTTTGCAGCTGAGGCAGGCTACATAGCACCGCTAACAGAATTTGGTGTGCCGGACATTCAGGGAACTTGGTCGCTAGCAACCCAGACCAACTTAGAGAGGGCAGCTCGGTTCGAGGGCAAGCTGGCGATCTCTGAAGAAGAGGCGATCTTGATTGAAACCAGGGTGCAGGCGCGAATGCAGGCGAGCAATCGACCTAGCGACCCGAACCGTGAGGCGCCTTCGGTGGGTCAGAATGTTGGTGGCTATAATACGTTCTGGATGGATCCGGGAGAGCAACTAGCGGTCATAAATGGAGAGATTCGTACATCGGTGATAGTGGAGCCCGAAGATGGCCAGCTTCCCTATAGCGAACAGGGCCGTGCCAATTTTGCGGCGGCGATGCAGCAGAGACAATCCTACGATGGGCCCGAGGTACGACCTCTTGGTGAGCGCTGTATGGTAGGTTTCGGTTCTTCGGGTGGACCGCCAAAGTTGCCGGTTCTCTACAACAACCTGACACAAATTATTCAGACGAAATCTCACGTCGTCCTAGTAGCAGAGATGAATCATGATGCACGTATCGTACGCATGAATTCCGAGCATCAGGATCCACCGCTCTATCCTTGGTTGGGTGATTCGATTGGTTACTACGAGGAAGGTTCTCTCGTCATCGAGACGACAAATTTTCACGCGCAGCAGGGTATGCGCTCCTCATTGGAACATCGCTTCTATGGTTCTCAGCAGATGAAGGTGACTGAGCGCTTCACGCGCACGTCGGATGACACAGTCTTGTATCAGTTTACCGTTGAGGATGCAGCAAATTACAGTCAGCCGTGGAGTGGCGAACTACCCATGAACGCGAATGGCGAGCGTCTATTTGAGTATGCCTGTCACGAGGGGAACTATGCGTTACCTGGAATTCTGGCGGGGGCCAGGAGGGCAGATACCGAAGGTATCGACTACGCTCCTACCGACCCAGGCCAGTGATTTTTTAAATTTAAGCGGCGGCTGCCTAGCGTAAGCTAGGTAGCTGATAGCCTTCGGCATCTAACTTTGCGCGGATGACCTTCTTGTCTATCTTGCCCGTAGAGGTAAGTGGGATCGCCTCTGTGACGATCACATCATCCGGCAATTGCCACTTGGCGAAGATCTTGCTGCAGTGTTCGAGCACAGCCTCTTTATCCAGCGACTTGCCTTTCTCCATAATGACTAACGCAACTGGTCGTTCATCCCATTTCGGGTGAGGCTGCGCTACAACTGCTGCCTGTGCAATGTCGGCCATTCCTACGATATGGTTCTCTAAGTCTACCGATGATATCCATTCGCCGCCTGACTTGATCAAATCCTTAGAGCGATCGGCGATGAGAATATATTGCTCAGGATCAATCTTCGCGACATCACCAGTCACGAGCCAGCCGTCGTGAAATTTGTCCGGTTGTGGATCATCAAAATATTCCGCCGCAATCCATGGCCCCTTAATGCAGAGTTCACCCACAGCTTCTCCATCGTGTGGTAGACGGTTCCAATCCTCATCGAAGATTTCGATCTCCAGTCCCGGCATAGCGAGGCCGGCCTTGGCAATATTTTCAAACTGTTGGTCTTCGGATATGTTTAGGTGAGAGCGTTTGGCTACCTTTCTCGACAAGGTGCCAAGAGGATTGGTCTCGGTCATTCCCCAGCCCTGAATCATTTCTACGTTATAGCTGTCCCAGTACCAACGCATCATAGAGACCGGTGGCGCAGACCCGCCGCAGGTCATGCTTTTTAGTTTACTCAGGTCATACTTCTCGGGATCAGCCTCGAGTGCGGCCTTAACTCCCTGCCAGATAGTTGGAACCCCGGCAGAGATCGTAACTTCTTCTTCGTCCATAAGTTTAAGAAAAGCATCCGGCACCATGAAGCGATGCGGCAAAACCTGCTTGCAGCCCAGCATAGAGGCGCAGAAAGGAAGCCCCCATCCCATGGCGTGAAACATTGGCACAATACACAGAAGGGAATCGAGAGATGACAGCCCCATAGAATCTGTTAGGCATTCGGTAAGCGTATGCAAGTAGGTGGAACGGTTTGTGTACATGACACCTTTTGGCTTGCCAGTAGTGCCTGACGTGTAACACAAGCCCATCGGAGAGTTCTCATCTATTTCTGGCCAGTCGTAAGTTGTATCCTGACCTGCGATAAAGTCTTCATAATCAATTTGGTTTTCGAATGAACTCTCGCCGCCCTCGCCATGACGGCAGATGACGAGAAGCTCTACACTAGGCAGCTTGCCCCAGAGTGGCTCCAGTAGAGGAAGTAAATCTTCGTCTGCGAAGATCACTCTATCGTTTGCGTGATTGATGATGTATTCAAGATCGGTGGGAGAGAGTCTAATGTTCAGCGTGTGCAGCACACTGCCCATAGAGGGAACTGCTTGATACAACTCCAGATGGCGGTAATTATTCCACATGAAGCTGCCTACTCTTTCGCCCACCTCGATGCCATGTTTTTGCAGAGCGTTGGCAACCTGATTCGCTCTATCCCAGGTTTGTTTCAGCGTCTGCCGATGCGTGCCTTCGGCCTGCATGGTGACGACTTCTATATTAGGATCTAGGATTGCACCCCTGCCTACTATCCTGGACATTAATAGAGGTGTTTTCTGCATTGTCATTCGGATTCTCTCCTGATTGCCGTAGTGTGATTCACGCCGTGGGATTGGAGCATAGCCGATAACTGGGCGCTTGTTCAAATGCAGCTCGAGGCTGCATACTCTGGCTGATACGCCTGCAGCAATTGAATTGATGAGCGGGGGGGTTTATTCTCATAGAGCCTCACCTTTCAGGGTTGAAAACCCAAACTAACCATGGAGAAAGTCATGCTAAGCGCCAAGGAACACGCAAAGAAGGAGGTCATTGTTAAGGGCAAGACGATGAGCTATGTGGAGATGGGAGAGGGCGACCCGATCATTTTCCAGCATGGGAATCCTACTTCATCCTATCTATGGCGGAATGTCATGCCGCACCTACAAGATCAGGGGCGGTGTATAGCTATCGATCTCATCGGCATGGGGGATTCTGACAAGCTAGAAAATCCCGATGCCAGCAGCTATACCTTCGTGCAACACAGAGAGTATCTAGACGGCGCGTTGGAGGCTCTGGGAATCGAGAGCGATGTTACTTTGGTTATTCATGATTGGGGTTCAGCGCTGGGTTTCGATTGGGCTAATAGGCATCGTGATGCCGTTAAGGGCATCGCCTATATGGAAGGCATTGTTCGACCGGTATCTTGGGATGAATGGCCTGAGGCTGCACGAGGTGTGTTCCAGGGCTTTCGCTCGAGTGCCGGTGAAGAAATGGTGCTGGATAAGAACACCTTCGTCGAGAGAGTCCTGCCGGGTTCTATTCTTAGAGATCTGAGTGAGGAGGAGATGGCAGTCTACCGGCGTCCTTTCCAAAATAGTGGTGAGGATCGACGACCGACTCTTACCTGGCCACGACAAATACCGATCGATGGAACCCCTGCAGACGTAGTAGAGATCGTGCAAGCCTATGCTGATTGGCTTACTGAAGCGGATCTACCCAAGCTATTTGTTAATGCTGAGCCAGGTGCGATATTGATAGGAGCGCAGCGAGAATTTTGTCGGTCATGGCCGAATCAGACTGAAGTGACAGTCTCGGGGAATCATTTTCTACAGGAAGATTCACCTCACGAGATTGGGAAGGCAATCGCCGCATGGCGAAAGACGATCTAATGATAGTGACCTGTACTCTTAGATAAATGGATGAACAAAGTGAGCGATCAACTACTTGTTTTTGGTAAGACAACAAAGAGCCTGTTCGTGCTGTTGATATTTTTCACCGTGTTCTTGGCAGGCGCGCAGCAGTCCCAGAGTCAGAGTGCGGATGCCGAAAATAACCCGCTAATGGTGGGAGACTGGGTCTTCAATGAAGATCTATCTGACAATAGCGACGATCAGGTTGAAGAGGCGATCAAGGATGGTGGTGGAAAGGTTCCTCGGCGCTTTTTCAAGAAGCGGCCAGAAGACTTCTATCGAGGTGGTCCCCCGGAGCAGGAACTCTACGATCGCATCTCCTATGACGATGTATTGCGTATCGAATATACTGACCCGGAATTTACCTTCACCTATGCGGATAACTATCAACGCATCTTCCACACAGATGGTCGGCGGCGCAGTACTACGGCCAATAGTTTCTATGCAGAAGGTGGCGAAGACTTCTCGTTCGGGAATTGGGATGCTGCGGCGCTAGTCGTAGAGGCTAGACCTCGCGATGGAGGCTTCACGCTTGAGACTTATACCCTCGAAGAGGGCGGGAATCGATTGAGGGTCGAGATGACAATCGAGCCGGAGTCATTTCGCGGGGCAATTAGTTTAACGCGAGTCTACGATCGCGCAGAAATCTCTTCGCGGTAGGATCAGTGTGGCGCGAGTCTACGATCGCGCTAGTATAGCGACGATCTCTTCTTCAACTTCTCTTAGTCGATCTTTCCCGAAAAATATTTCATCACCTACAAAAAAGGTAGGTGCCCCGAACGTGCCTCGATTTACCGAGGCCTCTGTGCTGTCTATTAGCTTCTGCTTCACATTGGGCTCGACGCTCCCCGCTAGCAATTCATCCGCTGGTAAGCTTGCAGCTAGTAGAACGCTCTTTATAATTTCGGGGTCGGCCATGTTGAGTTCCTGCTCCCACATGCCCTGATATATAGCCTCGATGTATTCCTTAGCGATGCCTTTGTCACGCGCGCAAACGGCTCCACGCATAATATGCAGTGTGTTTATGGGAAAGTGAGGATTAAATTTGAACTTCGATAGATCGTATTTCTCAATGAAGCGCTTTGTCTCTAGAGCGTTGTACTCAGATTTGTTCTTGATGCCCGCGAACGCTTCCATGGGAGATTTATTATTTGTCGCTCTAAATACGCCGCCTAGTAATATCGGCACATAGTCGAAGGTGATGCCAGTGCGTTCTTCGATGGCAGGTATGACGCGATGACAGTAGTAGGTATTAGGACTGCCAAAATCGAAATGGAATTCTGCTCTAATTGTCATAACGTAGTTTCACCCTTAAGTTAGTGTCTAGTGTGAATTGGCAAGGTTTAGAATTTCTCGGCGAAGGGCCTGACGTCCATTTCATGAGTCCAGGCATCGCGACTCTGATGATGCAGCATCCAATAATTGTCTGCTATAGATTTTGGCTCCATGAGAGTGTCGGCCGCTAGGGAGTCTGGATCTTCGCCCTGGTCCTTTATTCGATCACGGACGAAGGCGGTATCGACGCCGGAATCGATTATCAGATGTGCCACATGAATGTTCTTGGGGCCGAGTTCGCGCGCCATGCTTTGTGCCAAGGCGCGTAGTCCGAACTTAGCGCTTGAAAATGCGGCGAAGCCACTGCCGCCACGTAGGCTGGCTGTTGCGCCTGTGAAGAATATAGAGCCTCTGCTGCGTGGCAGCATGTATTTTGCTGCCTCCCGACCACTTAGGAATCCAGTAAGGCAGGCCATCTTCCAAACTTTGTAGAACACTCTTTCTGTGGTTTCTAGGATGGGGAAGTTCACGTTACCGCCGGCGTTCGAAATCACGATCTCGATTGGCCCGACATCTTTCTCAATGGCGGCGAAACGCTCGACTATTTGAGTTTCTTCGCGTGCATCTAATGTGTAGCTGTGGGCCTGACCGCCAGCGGCCTCGATCTGTGCAACGAGTGCATCGTTCTTCTCGCCATTGCGTCTGCCAAGACAAACGATGAAGCCACCAGCGGCGAATCGGCGTGCTATGGCAGCGCCGATGTAGTCACCGGCACCGATGATGAGGCATACAGACGGATCGTTTTTAATGCTGTCGAGTTTTTCTGTCAACGTTCTACAGCGGTTTGACGAATTTCAGCGTCATGCGATCGCTTTCGCCGATTGCCATGTACTTATCTCTATCAACATCGCCCATTCTGTAGTTAGGAGGTAGAGTCCAAACACCTTCCGGATGAACTGTTGGATCCTTTGGATTGGCATTCAATTCGGTGCTGCCTGCGAATTCGAATCCGGCAGCTGCTGCAACTTCTTTTACATAAGCCTCGGTTACGTATCCCGAGGTGCGCATGACGTCCATGCCGGCATCGGGCTTAGCTCTATGCTCAACCACCCCTAGTACTCCGCCAGGCATCAGTGCCTTGTAGAACGTGGCGAAATATTCGTGTTCTTGTCCGGCCATGATCCAGTTGTGCACGTTGCGAAACGTCAGTGCCATGTCTGCCGACTCTGCTGGTGCAATAGCAACCTCGTTAGGTGGGTTCAGGTGACGTACGGTAATTTTTCCGTAGAGATCTGGGTCTGCTGTGATCTTCTCTTCGAAATTACGCAGGTTAGGCGGCATGTAAGAGGCAGAGGCGTTAGGTGAAAAATGCGCTGCGTAGTATTTGCCGTGATCACGAAGATAGGGAGCCATGATCTCCGTATACCAGCCCCTAGATGGCAGAATCTCGATTACAGTCATGTCTGCGGCTAGGCCAAAAAATTCTAGAGTTTCTACCGGATCTGTCTCTTATACACATCTCCGAGCCCACGAGACCGAGGCTGATCTCGT
>OJIK01000183.1_pt1 | contig 23270 bp, 16 predicted proteins | sample 1595571 | NCBI WGS metagenome assembly OJIK01 (sample SAMN05416791, study PRJEB24817) | seawater metagenome | isolation source: Sea water | place: Canada:Atlantic | collected 2013-11 | reverse complement strand
CCACGAAAACGCAGAGTAACTTTAGCTTTATCACCATTTTCCAAAAACCGAACCAAGTTACGTAACTTAATGTCGTAATCACCTTGATCAGTTCCGGGTCGAAACTTCATTTCCTTTACTTGAGTCTGCTTTTGCTTTTTCTTTTGCAGAGCAACTTTTTTCTTTATATCAAAGACATGCTTGCCGTAGTCCATAATTTTGCACACGGGAGGCTCAGCATCTGGAGAAATTTCCACCAAATCTAAGGTCTCTTTCTGTGCTGCATCTAGTGCCTCCTGAAGAGTCACTACACCAACCTGACTACCATCTGAGGCCACCAACCGAACGTCGGGTGAGGTAATATCGTCATTAAGACGTGCCCGCTTGCTGTCTTTTTTAATAAGCTTTACTCCGTTTCTACAAAAATACGCCCGCGACGTCCTAGAGCTTCGGTAAATAGACTATTAACTTGGTCTAAAGTGATGCTACCAAGGTCTTGTCCATCCCGAGTTCGGACCGCCACCGTGCGCGACTCTTTCTCTTTATCACCAACAACGAGAATGTAAGGAACTCGCTGAATCGAATGACCGCGAATTTTAAAGCCGATCTTCTCGTTTCTCAAGTCACAATTGACTCTAAATCCATTATTTTGCAACAATTTGGTCACTTCTTGCGCATATTCGGCCTGTGAGTCGGTAATATTGATCACAACGGCCTGTTCGGGTGATAACCAGAACGGAAAAGCACCTTCGTAATGTTCGATCAAAATGCCGATAAAACGCTCAAATGAGCCCAATATTGCCCGGTGCAACATCACTGGAACTTGACGACTTCCATCTTCAGCAACATATTGCGCATCCAGACGACCGGGCATTGAGAAATCAACCTGAACTGTGCCTAATTGCCACACTCGTCCGATGCAATCTTTTAAAGAAAATTCAATTTTAGGGCCATAAAAGGCGCCCTCTCCTGGCAACTCTTGCCAAGGTAGTTTTTTTGCATCTAAAGCCTCAGCCAAGGCTTCTTCGGCTCGATCCCAATCTTTATCTGAACCTACGCGCTGTTCAGGACGCGTCGACAGGCGATAGATGATCTCATCAAAACCAAATTCAGCATAAACCTCATGCAGAAAATCAATAAATTCCGCCACTTCTGACTGAATCTGATCTTCCGTACAAAAGATATGCCCGTCATCTTGAGTGAAAGAACGCACACGCATGATACCGTGCAAAGACCCCGAGGGTTCATTTCTATGGCAAGACCCAAATTCAGCCAACCTCAGAGGCAGATCTCTATAGCTTTTCAAGCCCTGATTAAAAACTTGTACATGGCAGGGACAGTTCATAGGTTTAATCGCATAGTTGCGATCTTCAGTAGTGACGGTAAACATATCATCGCCAAACTTGTCCGCATGACCAGACTTTTCCCACAAACTAAAGTCTACTACCTGTGGCGTTTTAATTTCCTGGTAGCCTTGCTCAATCTGTTTGTCACGCATAAACGCTTCAATGGTTTTATAAATACTCCAACCCTTTTGATGCCAAAAGATTGACCCTGGCGCCTCTTCTTGCATGTGGTATAGATCGAGCTTTTTGTTGATTTTACGGTGGTCACGCTTTTCCGCTTCGGCAAGGCGATTAATATAGGCTTTTAGCTCTTTCTTATTAGCCCAAGCCGTGCCGTAAATACGCTGTAACATTTCGTTGTTGCTATCGCCACGCCAGTAAGCTCCGGCAACTTTAGTCAGCTTAAACGCAGGTAACTTAGCCGTCGACGGCACATGAGGACCACGGCATAGATCGATAAAATCGCCCTGACGATAAAGTCCGATAGGCTCTCCAGCTGGAATGCTAGCAATGATCTCCGCCTTATATTCCTCGCCAATGCCTTTAAAAAACTCAACCGCTTCATCGCGGTCCCATTCTTCACGCGCAATACTGTGGTCCGCCGCAACCAGCTCCGTCATGCGCGCTTCAATAGCCTCCAGATCTTCTGGCGTAAATGCCCTCTCAAAGGCAAAGTCATAGTAGAAGCCATCTTCAATCACCGGTCCAATAGTCACCTGAGCGGAAGGGAATAACTGTTTAACAGCCATAGCTAGTAAATGAGCAGAAGAGTGGCGGATAATATCCAGCGCTTCATCAGAGCGGTCTGTAACAATCGACAGCGTAGCGTCTTCAGCTATAACACAAGAAGCATCTACCACCTCACCGTTGACCACACCAGCAAGAGTGGCCTTAGCCAGTCCGGCGCCAATGTCAGCGGCCACGTCAGCGACCGAAACGGGGTTTTCAAAAATGCGTTTGGAACCATCAGGCAGGGTAATAGCGGGCATTGTACTTTCCTATCAGTGGTGACCCATACCAAGGGCCACATGCATTAAATTATCAAGCGCCCATTTTACCTTGTATGCCCTGCTTTACAAGCCTGTCTGTAGGTTTAAGTTAGGTTACAATTGATCTTTTGAATCTAGGGAAAATCGCTATTGTGAAAATCTATGTAGATGCGGACGCCTGCCCAACTGTTATTAAAGATATCCTCTACCGGGTCTCACAACGCACAGGAATTGAAGTCATTCTGGTGGCCAATCAGCCTTTGTCTATACCTAGAATTCCCACCGTACGTTCTATTCAGGTAAGTCAGGGCTTTGATGTTGCCGATAACCACATCGTTGAATTGGTTCAGGAAAATGATCTAGTCATTACCGCCGACATTCCACTAGCTGCAGAGGTCATTGACAAAGGAGGCAAAGCGCTGAATCCAAGAGGCGAGCTCTACACCAAGGCGAACATAAAGGCGCGGCTGAATATTCGTGATTTCATGGACTCAATGCGCAACAGCGGCGTTCAAGTCGGTGGAGGGCCACCACCCCTAACCCAGCGAGACCGCATGGAATTTGCCAACGCCTTAGATCGCTATATTGCTCAATCTACGTCTTAAGCTACCTTATTCTAGTAAGCGCAGAATTTGAGCGGCGGTAAAAGGCCAACCCTTTTCATGCCCGTTGGGTAGAGCTATTACAGGAATACGCAGACCGTACTTTTTTTGGAGAGTCACGTCGCTACCGACATCAATCTCTCTAAGATGAAGTTTTTTTTGATCCAGTAAGGGCAACAATATATCTTTGGCTTGATCGCAAAGATGGCACTGACGGCCAGTATAGATAATGATTTCAGCGTTCACTTTAGACTCCTTGATGTTGCAAATCTAAACTAGCCATGGGCCAGTGCCTTTTGGTTTCCAATACTCATGAAGCGCTCAAACAGCTCCGCGACCTGTTGATCGGTAGTGCCCAGCAATTTGTCTCCAACCGATAACTCAAAATAAGATTCTTTAACACCTGCTACCATGGCTCGACCAAAAAGTTTAATCCCCTGCTCTTCTACCACCTGATCTCTGGCCGCATTAGCGCTATCCGCTGAGAATGGCAGGTAAATATGCATCATATTAGCCTGAGGCACACTAGGGACACAGCGTACATTTAAAATATCCTGAAACATCACTGCCAGCTGTTTGGCACGACGCCAGTAGTCAGGCATACAAGCGAGCCGCTTGTCCAAGAGCATTGCTGCAGAGGCTACCTGAGGCCCGAGGGTCTGAATAGTACCACCCGCCCTGCGCTGCCAAAGCTTGGACTGATCAATAAAATCTTCAGAGCCAAGCAACATGGCCCCCGGCAACGCGCCAATACCCTTATAAAAAGACACGTACACAGAATCAAAGCCGCGGCATATGTCTTTGTAGTCTCTGTCATAAAAAGGGCCCGCTTCCCATAGTCTTGCTCCATCAAGATGCAAGCGCATACCTTGATGTTTAGCCTCAGCCTTGAGTTCTTCGAGTTCATGCCAGCTGGGTAATTGGCCTCCAGACTCTCTGATAGGTAGTTCCACAAGCAGTGCCGCCAAGTTTTCCTCTCGCCCTCTTATATGCTTTGCCAAAAGCGGCGAATCTTGTGGGCCAACTAGTGTTGCTCGCAATTGGTACAAGTGAGCATAAGCACGCTCTTCATGAAGTTCTAGATGAGATGTGGGATGCATCCCAAAGTGATTGCAGCTAGATTGGTCGCACCATATTTTCAGAGCAACTAACTGAGCAAGAACGCCGCTGGGCATAAATCGAGCGGCTCCAAAACCCAATAAATTAGCAACCTTAGCTTCAAAACTCTCAATAAAACTGCCGTGGCCATAGTTATCAAACTGACTGTTATTTTCGCTACACCAAGCGGCAATTTCGGCCAAAAAGGTGGCGTCATCAGCTGGTCCATTGCCGCCCAGCGCTTGAATTTTTGGCTTATCCACTGAAAGAATCCCCATTAGATTGCGGCACGTGGAATATCACAAACCTAACCAAATGTGTCGCGGCGTTTTATCTTCCACACGTTATGGATTCTAGGATTTCGCGCGAAGTCCACATCCAACGTCTGTGGCGTAATATTCTGGCAGTCAAACTGGCGCACCGTTAGCTCGTCCATTTTGAATTTACGAAAATTATTAGAGAAAATCAATGTGCCGCCAGGCACAAGTTTAGCCATTGAAGAGCGAATCAAGTCACCGTGGTCGCGCTGTATATCGAGCACAGAATCCATCTTTTTGGAGTTAGAGAACGTAGGCGGATCTAAGAAGATGACATCGTAAAGCTCGCCTTCAATTTCCAACCATTTTACGCAATCAGCCCGGAGCAGTTGATGCTTGCTTGAACGCAGACTGTTGAGGTCAAAATTACGCTGCGCCCAGTCCAAGTATGTGTTTGACATGTCGATGCTTAGCGAATGGCTAGCGCCCGCCATCGCCGCCTGCACGGAGGCCGCTGCGGTATAGCAAAACAAGTTGAGAAAGCTTTTCCCTTTAACCATCTCACCAATAAGGCCTCGCACTGGGCGATGGTCTAAAAATAATCCGGTGTCTAGGTAGTCAGACAGATTCACCTCAAACTGTGCATTGCCTTCACTGACATGAATGGTATCACTAGGCCCATCATTGAGACGCTCGTATTGACTGTCGCCCTTTTGGCGACGTCGTTCTTTATAGTGAATTTTACCCCTAAAGTTCGCTGAAAACTCTTTGACTGCCTGCTTGATTTCACCGAATCGTTCACGGGCCACCTTTTCAGAGATCGTATTTGGTGGCGCATATTCCTGAACGTAAATTGACTGATCATAGATGTCCACAGCTACCGCGTACTCAGGAATATCAGCATCATAAAGACGATAGCAGCTGATGCCCGACTTTTTACGCCAGCCATCGAGTTTTCGTTGATTCTTCTTCAAACGATTGAGCACCATTCTGGCGCCTTCGGTTAACTGCTGTGCTGGCGCAGGGGTACTTAATCGCGCAGCAATTTGCGCAGACTTTGAGGTCATATCCTCAAATACTAGCAACTTACAGGGAATAGTGCCGTTGAATAGGCTGTACTGCTTCGTCGGTGATAGGTCAGTTTCACGCCCAAGATCCACGTTTCCGGTAAAAATAGCGGCCCGCCAGCCTTGAAAATTCTTCTGTAGTACTGTGCCCAATTTTTGGTACAGGGGGATTAACTCGTCAACCTCACCCAAACGCTCACCGTAAGGCGGGTTAGTTAACAACAACCCCCTTTCTGCCGTTGGTTTACCAAACTGGTCTATCGGTTTGTGCGCCAAACGAATATGCCCATCTAACCCGGCATTTTCAATATTTTGTGTGGTGTATTCAAGCACCCTCGGGTTGGCATCATAACCACGAATGTCGAGCTCTAGGTTTTCAAGTCCTGTGGCTTTGCGCTGATGAGCTTCATCTATCAAGCTTTGCCACAGTTCCGCATCATGCTGTATCCACTGATCAAAGCCATAGTGCTCACGAAGCATGCCTGGCGCTATATCTGCCGCCATCATTGCGCCTTCAATAATCAATGTGCCACTGCCGCACATCGGATCAAGCAGCGCCCCACCTTCGGCGGCCATAGCCGGCCAGTTCGCCCTAAGTAGCAGCGCCACAGCCAAGTTTTCTTTAATAGGAGCAGTACCTTGGCCTGTACGATAACCACGGCGATGTAAACTTTCTCCGGAAATATCTAAAGAAACCGTCACCCTGCCTTTATGCTGACGGACCTGAATACGGATATCAGGATTTTTGGTGTCAACGTTTGGACGTTCACCTTCAATGCGACGTATACGATCGACAATGGCATCTTTAACCCGCTGAGAACCATACATAGTGTTATCAATCAGACGTGATGTTCCAATAAAGTCGATGGCAATACTTTGCGCTGCCGAAAAATGAGACTCCCAAGAAATGTCATTACACTCCTGATATAAATCATCTGCCTCGTTGAGCATAAAGCTATGTAAGGGCATCAAAATACGATTAGCTAGGCGGGACCAAAGACAAGCTCTATAAGCAACTTCCATCGAACCCTGAAAGTGCACAGCGGCCACTGTTTCCTTTACCCCTTCAGCGCCAATAGCCTGTAATTCTTCGGCCAACAGCAACTCCAGCCCTTTAGGGCAGGTCGCGAGCCAATCTCTTTGCGAAGATACCTGAGCCACTTAATTATCCTTTTGATTACTTTAAGATATAAATGCCGATATACATAGACGAAAAACATCTGAACTAATGCGGCAATTACAAGTCTAAATTTTTGAGTGTGTAAGAAAGCGCACATGATATAGGTCTTTACACTATTTTGTTTAAAAATAAGACTTCATCTATAACCCAGCGGTTCAACCAATTATCAACGCGGCACTAGATGACACCTATATCGACTTTGATTTAAGTAGAGAAGGAGATGTCTATGAAGAAACACAAGAGAGACCCTGAGCATCGTTCGTATGTAAAGGGGTACCAAATTGCAATTCAAGGACGTTCACTGTCCGTCTGCCCCTACCAAGAAGACACAACAATGGCCTATCACTGGTTGCGCGGATGGCGTGAAGGGAGAGAAGATGGGTGGTCGGGCTATAACACCAGTACTTGCCAGCAGAAGGCTGGGAATCTAATCCTCAACCACTGACTGGCAAAGGAAAAACTAGACATTTACAAGCTCAAGCGATGACAAATATGCTGTCACCGCTTGAGCTATATTGTTTTGAAACTAAGTATCCAAAGAGGCCTGAACTAGATCTAAGAGCTCTCTGAGAGCCACTGATATCATTGCAAAGTCAGACTGGGATGCTTTACGCAAGTCTTTCACCATTAACTTCCAGCGATGAATGAGCTCTTGTTGCTGATTTTGCCATGTTTCCATTGCTGAGGAATCACTCATACCAAGCCTGCACAGGCAAGCGGTAAGCCTACGCCGCTGACTCTCAAGGTCGTCAACGTAGGTTTCACGAGCCAAGTCTTGCCAGCGGCTATCGGGTTGCAAGTCCACTATTTGCGCCATAAACCAATCTAAAGATAGGGATTCGCCAAGGCCAAAGTACACTTCGGCAACCTGCTGCACTGGTATGTCTAGCGCTAGAGATGTCTGAACCACCCCCATGCTCATGAACATACTGTCAGTGGCGGCAAGCCGCTCTGCTAGTTTAAGCTCTACACCTATGTCTGTGAGCTCATCACGCTCGCCACTCCAGAGGACATTCCACTGTTCCTTTTGGAGGGCCGAAAGCTCCGACAATAAGGCCTCAGTGGGCTGTGAATACTGTGCAATAAGAGACTCGCAGCTTAGATTTAATCGATGATTACGTAAAAACCACCGCGTGGCCCGTCGTGTCAGCCTGACCAAAATGTGTAGCAATTCTAGCTCGATGGCCGAAGGTAATTGAGGATTATGCTCTTCGACCTGTTGCCACAGACTTTTAATACCCAGCACTTCAGTGACTATTGTGTATGCCTTGATCACGTCTTCTGCGGATGCGCCAGTCGACTCCATCTGCCTAAAGAAAAAGCTGAAGCCAACCCGATTAACAAGATCATTGACGATTTGATTTGCGGCTATTTCATTGGCCAGAGGATGGGTTTTTACGGCCTCGCCAAAGCCAGAGACTATAGCCGCAGGGAAGTAATCTATAACTGACTGCGCAAGCCAAGGGTCGGTCAACAAATTGGATTCAGCCAGAGCCTCTTTAAGCACCACTTTAGAGTAGCAAATTAGCACTGACAGTTCTGGCCGAGTCCAACTGGGATGTTGTCGATTAATTCTGTCGACAAGCTGATCATCACTAGGTAAAAATTCTAGATCTCGATCAAGTTGATCCCCTTCCTCAAGCCAACCAAGGTAGCGTTGATATTCTGAATGATACTGTTTGCTTCGGGCCATCGCCAAACTTATGGCTTTGGTCTGTCGTACATTGTTGTCTAACACCAATCCAGCTACATCATCTGTCATAGAAGCCAGCAGTGTGTTTCTTTGATCTATATCCAGAAGTCCGGAGGAAACCTGCTTATTGAGTAATATTTTTATATTGACCTCATGATCAGAGCAATCTACTCCCGCCGCATTATCAATAAAGTCGGTGTTGCATAGGCCCCCGAGAAGGCAAAATTCTACCCTTCCTCTCTGGGTCATACCAAGGTTTCCACCCTCACCTATTACTCGGCAGCGCAATTCACGGCCATCGACCCTCAATCCGTCGTTGGCGCGATCGCCCACCTCTGCATTGTTTTCTGAAGATGCTTTGACATAGGTGCCAATGCCACCGTTCCAGATCAAGTCCACCTTAGCTTTAAGAATACAATTAATTAGCTCTGTAGGGGTTACCTTATCTTTGTCGATTCCAAAGCGGATTTTAATCTCTGGCGTTAGTGTTAGAGATTTGGCGCTTCTTGAGTACACTGCGCTACCTGGAGACATTAGGGTTTTATCAAAATCATCCCAGGTGGATCTTGGGGTATCAAATAGCCGCTGTCGCTCAGGAAATGTTGCCTGAGCATTAGGGGCCGGATCGACAAAAATATGCAGGTGGTTGAAGGCTGCCAGCAGTTGGATATGTTCAGACAGCAGCATACCGTTACCAAACACATCTCCGCCCATGTCACCAATACCAACAACGCTAAAGTCTTGGGATTGAATATCTATGCCTATCTCATGAAAATGTCGTTGCACGGCAACCCAAGCACCACGCGCGGTAATGCCCATGCCTTTATGGTCGTAACCATTACCGCCACCTGACGCAAAAGCATCACCAAGCCAGAAATTATTTACTTCAGAGATTTCATTGGCAATATCAGAAAAGGTCGCAGTACCTTTGTCTGCGGCCACGACTAGATAAGGGTCGTCACCATCCCGGCGCACGACCTCTGGGGGCGGCTCCAACTTTTCATCCACCAGGTTGTCGCTAATATCCAACAAGGCCTGCACATAGAGCATATAGCTGGCGATACCTTCCTGAACAAAGGCTTCGCGTCCAGCAGCAGGATTTGCCTGCTTAGCCACAAAGCCCCCTTTGGCGCCTGTGGGCACAATAACCGCATTTTTAACCTGCTGGGCTTTGACTAGGCCAAGCACTTCTGTTCGATAGTCTTCAATCCTATCTGACCAACGCAGCCCACCCCTGGCGACTTTACCTCCACGTAGATGAACGCCCTCAACTCGTGGAGAGTAGACGAATATCTCATAAACCGGACGTGGCTTGGGTGCCAAGCTAATCTGCTGGGAGGCCAGCTTGACTGATATGTAGGACTTAAACGTACCGTCTTCGACGGTTTGGAAAAAGTTGGTTCGCAGAGTCGCTTGAACTAATTCAAGGTAGCCACGAATAATATTATCTTCGCTAATATTAGCGATGAGGTCTAACCCACCAAGTATCTTTAGCACCAAGCCTTCGGCTCTTTCAGACTGCCCCTCAGACGCATAGCGGGGATCAAAGTAGCTTTTAAACAGGGCTACTAAATTTCGCGTAATGTCTAAATGCTTAGACAGGGTGTCGGCAATAAAATCTTGGCTATAGGGCACGCTCAGCTGTTTCAGATAACGGGCATAAAGGCGAAGCATTGCCACCGCACGCCAGTCAAGTCGGGCACCAATAACTAAGCGGTTAAAGCTATCATTTTCCGCATCACCGCGCCAAACGCGCAGCAAGGCATCTTTAAAGCTGTTTTGCACAGCAGAGACATCAACACCGACATCGAGTGAGAAACTTAAGTCGAAGTCTTGCATCCATATGGCATCTTCAGACTCTGGCCGAATCGAATAAGGGCGCTCCATGACCACTCGAAATCCTAGGTTCTCCAGCATCGGAATCATGTCTGACAGTTCTAGAGGTGCGCTTCTATGGAAAAGTGTTAAGCGAAGATGATTGTCGGCTCCTACCTGATTTTGCTGAAAGTCGATAGCTACGTCATCCAAACTTTCTAGTGAGTCAAACAACGCTATATGCTTTAAGGCGAGGTCAGGCTCATAAATCTCGCGGTAAGCACCAGAAAATGCTCGCTGGAATCGGCGTGACAGAGTAGCACCCTCGGCTGGGCCAAATTGTTTCAGTGCCTGGTCATGAAACTCTTCACTCCAGTCACGGATGGTTTTCTCTACTAATCCCTGCAGTGATTCGGCATCCACCTCTAGATAACGTCTATTTTGAATTTTATACACTAAATAAACTCTTACTAAGACTGAGTCAGGCATAAATTCCGTTGTAAACTCGCTTTCTATTGCATCTAAGGCCACACCAATTCGCTGTTGTATTTTTTCTCTTACATCGGTGCTGTATGACTCACGAGGTAAATACACAAGACAATTTACAAATTTATCAAAGGGGTCTGGGTGAACAAACACCTTTACCACACGGCGCTCATAAATTTGCCAAATGCCAATCGCCGTATCTGCGAGAATCTCTCGACTAATATGCAGAAGCTCTTCTCTTGGATGCGAATCCAAGATCGTTAGCAATGCTTTACCATCATGGCTGGTCGGACTAAACCCAGCGCGGCCCAAAACCCAATTAACTTTTTGCCTGAGTATTGGAATTCTTCTTGGACTGTAGGAATAGAACTGGGAGGCATAGAGTCCCAGCAACCGCACCTCGCCTATAGGCTCGCCTTGATCGCTGAAACGTTTAATAACAACATAATCAGAGTACGCTTCACGATGTACTCGTGAGCGTTTGGAGGACTTGGTCACCGTCAGAATCTGGTCATCTTCGTAGAGTGACTTAACACCCTCACTCAATTGATCAACAGATTCTTTGCGCAGGTCACCTCCATACTTGCGCAAGAGGCCGCAAGCGCTATCTGGAACTTCATTTAGATACACTTTTTCGTCATCAACGCTAAGCTCAAATTCCGCATAGCCGGTAAAAACAAAATAGCCATTGTTGATCCACTCTAAAAATTCAATAGACTCTTCTAACTGCTCAACCTTGGGTGCATTTTCTTTGAGGTCTTTAATTAATCTATCCGTGCGCAAGCGCATCAATTCAAAGTCATCTACCACTGCATCAACATCGTCCAACACCAGCTGTAGCTCTCGTTGCAGAACCTCCAACTCTCGGTCGGTCAGCATATCTACTTCAATGGTAATGAATGCCTCATAAGTTGCGCCTTCAAGAAACGATGGATGCACATCCTTTATCACCCCGTTAGTGTCTCTCACAACCCAGGCTAAATTGCTCTGCAGCGTATAAATATTTAGCTCTCGCCTATTTAACGTCATGCGCAATGAATCGACCAAAAAGGGCATGTCTTTTTGATTGATATAAATTGTAGTGTATTGACTTGACCAACTATCGCTCTCGACGCTTGGATTAAACACTTTTACCTTGGCCTGATGAGTGCTAAGAGAGCGTTCTATACTGCTGCCAAAAGACAGTTCACCAAAACTATACAAACCCCAAATATTCCAAAAAATATCTTCAGGCGGCCTATTTAAATAATCTTGATCAGGGTAAAAATGTATCGCGTTAGTGATAAAGTTTTGAAATAGCGCACCACGAGACTTGCTTAATTTGCCGCTAGCGAGTTTAGTCAAAGAATCGATAAGCTGACTACGTCGATTATCTTGTTTCACATCCATGAGAAATTTATGCAACCTTTTTGGTTTTTAAAAGTCTTTAGCATAGGCATCATTGAATACCTTATTCTAAAGTAACAAAAAGCTATCTTCGTGTGTATCAATATTGTTGCTTTTTCATCCATTAAATTGCAGTTTTGTTACCAGAATGTAAACAGTGTATAAATCACTGCATCAGTATTTGTTTGTTGACAGTATAGCGATTAAAATCATCGCCCCTAAAAACGTCAGACCCACACAGTAGAGGTAAGTTGTGCAACAAGATATTGACCGACTCAAAGAATGGCTAGCAAGTAAGATTGTCGGCCAAGAGCATCTCGTAGAACGATTGATGATTGCCCTCCTCGCCGACGGACATTTGCTGGTCGAAGGAGCCCCAGGTTTGGCAAAAACCAAGGCCATCAAGACTCTATCCGAAGGCATGGAAGCGGACTTTCATCGGGTCCAGTTTACCCCTGACCTACTTCCCGCTGACATTACAGGGAGTGACATCTACCGTCCTCAAAAAGGTACCTTTGAATTTCAAGCCGGCCCACTATTCCATAACCTAGTGCTGGCAGATGAAATCAACAGGGCGCCCGCTAAAGTGCAATCGGCACTTCTAGAAGCTATGGCAGAACGTCAAATATCGGTGGGTAAAAATACCTACCCGCTGCCCGAGTTGTTTTTAGTGATGGCGACGCAAAATCCTATTGAACAGGAAGGCACCTACCCGCTGCCCGAAGCTCAAATGGACCGTTTCTTAATGCATGTGCTAGTGGACTACCCTGCACCTGAAGCCGAAAGAGCAATCTTGGCACTGTCTCGTCAAGAAGCGCTCAATGAGCCGACAACCAAAGTTGAGCCGCTAACGCAAAAGAGCCTTTTTAATGCGCGCAAACAGGTTAATAAAATTCACATGTCTGAAGCTGTCGAAGAGTACTTGGTGCAACTGATTCTTGCCACTCGCAACTCAACCGCTTACAGCGGTGAGCTAGGTCAATGGCTAGATTATGGTGCTAGCCCGAGAGCGACGATTGCCCTAGATAAATGCAGTCGAGCACTTGCTTGGATGGAAGGACGCGACTTTGTTACGCCAGACGATATACGAGCGGTGGCCCATGATGTGCTTAGGCATCGTCTAATTCTTAGCTTTGAAGCTGAAGCCGGTGGCATTAACGCCAACCAGGTTATCGACAAGTTACTAGAGACCGTGCCCTCGGCATAAGACCCAACCTATGAGTATGATCGATAACGACCAAGAGCATCCCGCCACCGCCAGCTTATCTGAGATGATTAGGTTGCGTTATGGCGCGAGAGAACTGACTGGATTCCCCAAAATACAAGCACGTCAAATGCTGGCTGGTGGTCATAAATCTCGATTTCGAGGGCGCGGCATGGACTTTGATCAAGTGCGTATTTACCAGCCAGGGGATGATGTTCGCAGTATCGACTGGCGGGTTACGGCACGCACAGAAGTGCCACACACAAAGATATTCAGCGAAGAGCGAGAGCGGCCCATTCTGGTCATCAGCGACTTACGGAGCTCTATGTTTTTTGGCAGTCAGCGACTTAAATCAGTTGTGGCCTGCGAAATATCAGCCGCGCTTGCGTGGGCTGGCCTAGCGGCGAATGATCGTGCTGGTGGTTTGATCTTTGGCCAACAAGAACAGATGGATGTCAAAGCTAGACGTAGCCATCATGCTGTACTGCAGTTTATACATGGACTTCAAGAATACAGTACAAAACTATTGGATATTCAGCAAACCGAAGGCCCCCAACCCGACCTCTACAGTTTGGCTGAGATCCTTGAGGAGGCTCGCCGCTTTGTACTGCCAGGGAGTACCATTTTTATCGTTAGCGACTTTCATGACCTTAATGACGACTGCGAGCGTCATGTGTTTGAGCTAGCCAGGCATGGCAATCTCAACTTTTGCCAAGTATTTGATGATATAGAACAGCAGTTACCGCCGCCCTCTCTCTATGCGGTCAGTGATGGACAGCGGCAGACCCTGCTAGACACCAGCAATAAAAAATTGCGCGAACGTTTTCAGCTAGCTTATGCTGAGCGAGGATTACGGTTACGTAAAATGAGCGAAAAACTCTCTGCCGGTCTACTGCCTTTCAATACATCTGATAATGTCATGAGCGTATTACACAAAGCTTATGGTAAGCGTCGCACCCAAGCGCGCGGCAACTAACGCATGGAAAACGATCCGTTAGCACAACTTCGCGATATCCACCTACCCGAGCCCATCTCATGGTGGCCACTAGCGCCCGGATGGTGGGTGCTTATTGTTCTTTGTCTTGCCCTCGCTATCTGGTTTATTAGTAAAGCTGTGCAACGCTGGCGTGCCAATTTATACCGTCGTCAGGCGCTTCAAAAACTGACTTTACTTAATAACGAACTCAGCTTCACCAATGACCAAAAAATAGTCATGGTTTTTGAAATACTGAAGCAGGCCGTGAATAGCGCCTACCCCAGCCAGTTCTTCAGTAGCCTCGAGTTCAATGCCTTTGTGGCATTTTTGCAACGCAGCTGTGACAAACCCCTATTTGAATTACTACCCGATAATATTGATATCCTGCTCTACGGAAAGACCTCAGACGATCATAATAGAGATCTGATCATAGACAACCTCTTTGACAGCAGCCAACATTGGGTTAAACGCCATTATGCTGAGGATAAACTTAAGGCGCAGAGCCAATGCTGAGTTTAGTCTGGCCTTGGGCGCTTGCGCTGGCTCCATTACCTTTTGTTTATCGATGGTTACGGAAACCCTCAGAGACAAAAATACAGGCCTTGCGCGCCCCTCTATTGGCCGCCGCTGCGGGTGATCAGGGAACCTTAAAAGCAACCACTTGGTACAACCGCGTACTGCTCTTTTTACTCACCGTCTGCTGGCTGTGTACTCTACTGGCAGTAGCTCAACCAGTGTATGTTGGCGAACCAGTAGCGCTACCTGCCAATGGGCGTGACATTCTTATTGCCGTAGATATTTCCGGCAGTATGGAGAGGGATGATATGGTCATTGGTGGGAAGCAAGTCAATCGATTGGTTGCGGTGAAAGCGGTAGTTGGAGACTTTGTTATTAAGCGTACTGGGGATCGGCTAGGCCTTATTCTATTTGGTGAAAAAGCCTACTTACAAACGCCGCTAACCTTTGACCGCGAGACCATGCAAACACTATTATTAGAAGCGCAAATTGGTTTTGCTGGCAACGGCACCGCTATCGGCGACGCAATCGGGCTAGGGGTTAAACGACTACAAGATCGCCCCAAAGATCACCGCGTTCTCATTTTAATGACCGACGGCTCTAGTAATGCCGGTGAACTCAACCCAACAGAGGCCGCTGACCTAGCACGTCGAGCTCAAGTGAAAATCTATACCATCGGCATAGGCGCAGAGCGTCAAGAATCTCGCGGGCTATTTGGTCGAAATGTTATCAACCCAAGCGCTGACTTGGACGAAAAAACACTCATAGACATTGCTAGCGCCACCGGTGGCATTTATTTTAGAGCCCGAGACCCTAAAGAACTGACAGGTATCTATGAACAACTTAATCAATTGGAGCCTATCGAGCAGAACTCAGAAACCATTCGGCCTATAGCATCACTATTCCATTGGCCTCTGGGGGTTAGTTTTATCTTGAGTCTTGCCATAGCTGCAGCTCGCAGCAGAAGGGGTTCACTTGTTTGATCTAACTCTAGATAGTGCTCTTAACGCATGGCAGGTCTTCCATTTCTTGCGACCCTGGTGGTTTTTGGGCTTAGCTCCCGTGGCTCTCATTGTTGCTTTTTATAGCTGGCATAAGCATCATGCGGGCAACTGGGCAACCATCATTAACCCCAAGTTACTGCCCTTTTTGATGCAAGGCAAAGCACCAAGTGACGGCCTCAGCACTAAATCCTTAATTACCACCTTAACGCTTGCCTGGATTATTTGTATTGCTAGTCTTGCCGGACCCACATGGGAGCAACTGCCTCAGCCTGTGCACAGGCAAGATAGCGCGCTAATTACTGTTTTTGATCTATCCCCGTCGATGCTTGCGGCAGATCTTGCACCCAGCCGATTGGTACGAGGACGATATAAACTAATCGATATTTTAAAACGACGTACTGAAGGTGTCAGCGGCCTTGTGGTCTATGGTGGCGACGCTCACACCGTTTCACCGCTTACCGAGGATAGCAATACAATCGTCAGTTTGGTGCCCGTACTGCATCCTGGGTTGCTACCCCAGTATGGAAGTAACGTAGAAGATGCTATTCAGGTCGCCGTTAATTTAGCAACCAGTGGTGGCTATCAACAGGCTGATATATTATTGATTACAGATGGTGTTGACCCTTCTGCCATTTCTGAAATTACATCCATTATTGAGGATAAAGGTGAATACCGGCTGTCGATTTTAGGAGTAGGAACAGAAAACGGCGCACCTATTCCTTTAGGGTCTGGCGGTTTTGTTAAAGACACGCGCAGTGGCAATGTGATTATTCCAAAACTCAACATTAGTGATTTGCGACGTCTTGCTAGCGCCAACAACGGTAACTATCAAACCGTTAGCAATGATGACCGTGATATTGATAATCTGTTGGCGGCAATGGAATCATTATTTAGTGATTCAACACAACAAACTGATCGATCATTTGATCTCTGGAACGATCGCGGATACTTGCTGGCATTGCTTTTAATACCAATTTTACTGCTAACGTTTAGAAAAGGTGCTGTGGTTGTTTTACTCTTGGCTCCTTTGCTATTTCAATCTAATTCAGTAGAGGCTCTTGAATGGCAAGACCTTTGGGCGACCGGCGATCAACAAGGCGCAGAGGCTCTTGAACTAGACGATGCTGAGCGGGCAAAGTCTTTGTTTACAAATTCTCAGTGGCGCGGCAGTGCAGCCTACAGGGCTGCTGATTATGAGGCGGCGGCTGAAGCCTTCTTCACCGATGAGACAGCGAATGGCCTCTATAATAGTGGCAATGCGCTAGCGAAGTCTGGTGATTTTGCCAGCGCTATAGAGGCCTATGAGCGCGCCTTAGCGTTAGAACCTGAATTAGAAGATGCAATTTTTAATCGCGATCTCCTGGAAAAACTAAAACAAGAGCAAGAGCAAGAGGAACAGAGTCAGGAGCAACAAGATCAGGAGTCCTCGGAACAGCAGCAAGAGCAGGACTCTGAGCAGTCTGATAAGAATGGCGACCCTAGTGAGCAGCAACCCCCAGCGCAAGACTCTGAACAACAAGACGAGTCAGCAACCCCTGAGGAGGAATCTGAGGAGGAATCTGACGAGGAGTCTGAGAGTAAAGAACAACAAGAAAGCGAAAACAAACAAAATGAATCAGAACAGCAGGCTGAGCGCCAAACGTCTGAGGTTGAAATGAGCGAAGAGGAAAAACAAGAACAGCGAGAAATTGACGCTATGCTGCGTCGTATACCTGACGATCCCGGCGGTTTACTGCGAGCAAAGTTTCGCTATGAATCGCAACAGAGAAAACAACAACGATCACCACCTGACCAAGAGCGCTGGTAAATGAAGCTTAATTTAAGACGATTATTAATCATATCAACCCTCTGCCTGGGCACTATGGTCGCTTCAGATAGTTATGCTGCACTGACTGCGAAGGTTGATCGAACCGTATTAGACAGCAATGAAACCCTCCGTGCTGAACTGCGCTATGACGGCCAAGTGTTTACTGGCGAACCTGATTTTGGGCCGCTTATCAAAGACTTTGAGGTGCTGTCTAATAATCGTCAACAGAATTACTCCAATGTTAATGGAAAGACTGAGTCATACACAGCTTGGACCTTAGAGCTACGTCCCAAGAGAGCAGGAATACTACTGATACCCTCACTAACGTTCAAGAAAGAGGTGAGTAATGCTATAGAGTTACGGGTTCGCGCTGCTCCTAGTAACTCTAGCGCCAACCCTGGGACTCAACCGATTTATACCGAAACCACCGTTGACGCAAACACTCCCTACGTTGGGCAGCAGGTCATTTTAACGCATCGACTGTATACCTCAGTCCAACTACGGGACTTTGCTCTGTCCGAGCTAGCCATCGACAAGGCCGTCTTACATAGGCTGGGAGACACTCAGTATCAAAAAGTCATTAACGGTAGAAACTATCTCGTACTAGAGGTCAAATATGCCATTTTCCCTCAATCAGAAGGTCCGTTAATCATCCCCAGTTTACGTTTCGGCGCTTATGAGGTAAATAATCGCAGTCAATTTGGGGTTTTCAATAATCGGGGTAACCAGATTGTTCGGGATACTGAGCCAAAATCCCTAGAGGTAACCGCTCGCCCCCCTCAAGCAAGTGTCGATGGATGGATGCCAAGCACCTCGGTGACAATGGAGCAAAGGTGGAGTGGCGACATTGACTCAGTTACCGTGGGTGAACCTGTTACACGTACCATTACAATACGCGCCGAGGGGCTTAGTGCCGCTCAGATTACCCCTCTGCAAGAGCCCCAAGGGAATAATTATCGCGGTTACCCGGATCAGCCACAATTAGATGAAATAGTCACCACCAACGGATTGACCGCAACACGCATCGAATCGCTGGCATTGGTGCCCAATAACTCTGGAGAAATCACTTTACCTGCAGTCGAGCTGATTTGGTGGGATACCAATAGTAATAAGCGGCGAGTGGCGTCCCTACCCTCAATAACTTTGCAGGTTAGCCCAAGTGAAAATACCGATGTAGCCGCAAATGACAACAATGTCATGCAAGGCACCAACGATGCAATGACCACTTTAGCCTCCGATGCTTCAAAACCTAAAGTATCTTTCATGACGAACCTATCTTTGGCCCTCAACGCATTACTAATGACCTTGATTGTTACACTACTAATAGGCCGCAAACGTAAGGCCTTAGCTGCGCGCTCACAACAGGCTGCCTTATCCTCTGATTCTGCCCGACTCAATCTTAAGCAGCAACTCAGAGCTATTGAATCTGAGGCTAAAGATGACAATCTGATGGCCATGAGAGAGGCTATTTTACGCTGGGGTAAAACACTGTTTGCGGAGAATCCACCAAGTACACTAAAAAGTCTCGGAGACCTCTTGGGCAACCCCAGTATTAGCCAACTCTTCGCTCAACTGGACCAACAGCTCTATCAACACAATGGGGTTCCAGCTACAACGCTAGATGTGACCTTATTACTTGCAAGCCTCAAGAAAGAATCGAACTTTAGTCGTGAATCAGCGTCAAAAAGTAAATCAGGTAAAGCGCTACAATCACTTTACCCCGATTAAAGGCACGTCAAACCACCCCTTAATAGGACTGAAAAATGAAGACCACCTCTAGCGATAATAATAAGGCGTATTGGAGGGCAAATGTCAGCCTGCTCTCTAAGTTACTTGTGGTCTGGTTTGTCGTCTCTTTTGGTTGCGGCATTATTCTGGTGGACTGGTTAGACCAATTTTCGCTCTTCGGTTTTAAGCTTGGTTTCTGGTTTGCGCAGCAGGGAGCGATCTATGTCTTTGTGGCCCTCATCTTTATTTACGCCTGGCGAATGAAAATTATTGACCGTCAATTTGGTGTTTCCGATGATGAGGACGAAGCATGAGCACTCAAATGCTGACTTATCTTTTTGTTGGGTTATCCTTCGCCCTCTATATTGGTATCGCCATCTGGTCACGCGCCAGCTCTACAAAAGATTTTTACGTTGCCGGCGGCGGCGTTCACCCCGTGGTCAATGGTATGGCTACCGCAGCTGACTGGATGAGCGCTGCATCATTTATCTCTATGGCAGGAATTATTTCTTTTGTGGGCAGAGATGGCTCTGTCTACCTCCTTGGTTGGACCGGTGGTTATGTCTTACTGGCCTTTTTATTAGCGCCCTATCTACGCAAGTTTGGCCGATTTACAGTCCCCGACTTTATTGGTGAGCGTTATTATTCTAGAGCCGCACGAATCGTTGCCGTCGTCTGCCTTATTTTCGTTTCATTTACCTATGTTGCGGGCCAAATGCGCGGCGTCGGTATTGTTTTTTCGCGCTTTTTAGAAGTCGACGTCAGTACCGGTGTGATCATCGGTATGGCAGTGGTATTCATGTACGCCGTACTCGGCGGAATGAAAGGCATCACCTACACCCAGGTTGCCCAATACTGTGTGCTCATTTTTGCCTACATGGTGCCGGCTATATTTATCTCGATCATGATCACAGACAACCCTATCCCGCAATTAGGTTTTGGCTCTGAGGTGAATGATGGATCTGGGCTGTCTGTATTACAAAAGCTCGACAGCGTGCTCTTAGACTTAGGCTTTAGTGCTTATACCGAGGGCAGTAAATCAACCATTGATGTTTTTGCGATCACCGCAGCACTCATGTTTGGAACTGCTGGTTTGCCCCATGTACTGGTCCGATTTTTTACCGTACCTAAGGTATCTGATGCGCGCCTTTCTGCTGGCTATGCTTTGGTCTTCATCGCAATTTTGTATACCACTGCTCCTGCCGTAGCGTCTTTTGCGCGGTTAAATTTGGTCGACACAGTACATAATACTCCGTATGCCGAAGCCCCTGAATGGTTTGGAAACTGGGAGAACACTGGGCTGATCGCCTGGCAAGACAAAAATAATGACGGCATCATGCAATACGGCTCAGGCGCTGCCCTCTCGCCAACCAAGCCATCGTTTAAAGGAAATACAGGCGCCCATGGTGAGCGATTATTAAACAACCAGCCCACAGAGTCGATCAACGAAGTGTATATTGATCGAGATATTATGGTACTTGCCAATCCCGAAATTGCGGGCCTCCCCGGCTGGGTCATCGCACTCGTTGCCGCTGGCGGGGTAGCTGCAGCGCTTTCTACAGCAGCAGGTCTATTATTGGTCATCTCCAGCTCGATCTCTCACGACCTGTTAAAGAAAACCTTACTACCCAAAATAACCGAAAAACAAGAGTTACTCTATGCTCGCATAGCTGCGGCTGCAGCGGTCTGCATTGCTGGCCTGTTTGGCATTTACCCCCCAGCCTTTGTGGCCCAAGTGGTAGCCTTTGCCTTTGGCCTTGCCGCGGCATCACTGTTTCCGGCGTTACTGCTTGGTATTTTCTCCAAGCGTGCCAACAAAGAAGGCGCCATTTCAGGCATGTTAGTCGGTTTGGTGTTTACCTTTAGCTATATTGCCTACTTTAAGTTTGTCGCGCCGGAACTTAACAGCGCAGAACATTGGCTATGGGGTATTTCACCAGAGGGTATTGGCACTATTGGCATGATATTGAACTTTGTCATTGCCATAACGGTTAGTCGCCTAACGGCCAAACCACCACAATCGGTACAAGAGTTGGTCGACAACATACGCATTCCCAGTGGCACTAAGGCAGCCGCTAATCACTGAGTATAACGCTAATTCAACTGGTGTAAAAAAGGAGGCCTTACAGCCTCCTTTTTGTCTAATGGAAACCTGGTTGCTTAAAAGGTGAGTCCTTCATCAATGTTGTACCCAGCCTGATCAGCGGTTTTTAAACCCTCTGTTAGGTGTATACCATTGACGGTATTTTGAATTCCGATAACATCCGCTGGCGCTGCGTAAAATTGCGAGTACCATTTCCTGCCCGTTCGAAAAGGGCCGTCTGTTTTTAATTGCAGGATCTTTAAAGCTGGTCGCTTGTTTTGCCAGATATTAAAATCAGCACTAAACGCTTCCAAAGCACCCGCCTGTGACTGTTTGGCTATGACTATATCAGCCTCAGTCGCCACGTCTTCACTGCCTTTGACCAAACAACCATGCCAACATTTTACCAAGCCATCTTCAACTGGAGTATTAGCTATTAATTCAAAGACAACCATGCCTGAAAATTCTTGCTTGGAGAGCAATATGCCTGGGCCGGTATACCAAGTACTGGTATTGAGATAGGTCTGGTAGAGTTGCATAGGTCCGCCTTGCCGTTGGATGCAGACGTGGTCTTTAATTTCATTTTCGAAATACTCACTCGGTGCACCATGGGTAGGTCCTAAGTGCTGTACATCAACAATATTGTCGATTATTTCTTGAGGATGGATGTTTAGCTCACCTAAATGGTCAAGTTCCCATCGAACCCAACGAGGGTCATCCCATTCTGGTAGCTTAGGCGGCTCATAATCAGGTTCTCGGCCGTCTGGGTCGTACCAGGCCATTACGCAACCCATGTTGTCCACCACTGGATAGGATTTAATAGAAGCAGATTTTGGGCAAGGTCCGTCTGAATAAGGAATATCATCCACATGACCTTCAGCGTTGTAGCGCCAACCGTGATACGGACAGCGAATGGAATCTCCTTCGATCTGCTCATTATTTTTTACAATCATCGAACTTTTACTGTCAGTCAAATGAGTACCCATATGTCCACAGTAGGCATCTAACATCACCGGCTTGCCGCTCTCACCTCGAAATAACGCCAAATCTTGACCAAAAAATCGTACCGCCAATGGTCCAGCATCTAGTTCGTTGCTCTCAGCGACAATAAACCAGCCTCGCGGAAAAGTATTGGGGCCTAAATTGTAGTCTGCAGACTTCGCCATCATTGATCTCCAAAATATTTATTGTTTAAGACGTTATAGTAATAGCACCGATTCTGGAATCGTCCATTTGGATGTAGTTCAGCTAAAAAATATAGGACAACCAATTCCCCCTTTATTTCAATATTCTTTATCATGCACCTCTTTGCTTTAACTTAATGCCTTTACCCCTGTAAAATAAGATATCACATCAATGAATGGAACCATCATGACTTCTTTTAGTGTCTGGGAATGCATAGTATGCGGCTGGATATACGATGAATCCCAAGGTTTTCCTGAGGATGGTATAGCCCCCGGCACCCTGTGGGATGATATCCCTCAAGACTGGAGCTGTCCCGATTGCGGTGTCACAAAACAAGATTTCGAGATGGTTAAGACCGGTCTCTCTGCCATTGCCACCAAAGTTGCTACCCCTGAAGAAAAACCCAGACAGCCTAAAGGACTGCCCGAAGCTGTTCCCGTGGCCGATAATTCAGGCGAGCCATTTCAAATTTGGGAATGTGTTATCTGTGGTTGGATATACGACGAATCTAAAGGGTGGGCTGAGGACAATATTTTACCTGGGACTCGATGGGCAGATATTCCAGATGATTGGACATGTCCGGACTGCGGCGTGGGTAAACAAGACTTTGACATGATAGAGGTCAAAGTGCAGATCCCAGCACCAATCACTACGAGTACACCAGAGGTGGTTGATTCAATAGATCACAGTCAAGCTCCTATAGTGATCGTGGGCACTGGTCTCGCCGGTTATAGCCTTGCCCGTGAGTATCGAAAACTAAACAGTAGTACTCCACTAGTTATGATCACTAGCGATGATGGACGTATGTACTACAAACCAGCAATATCCACTGGCTATCACAAACAACAGACCCCAGAACAACTAGCCAG
>OJIK01000181.1_pt1 | contig 23351 bp, 21 predicted proteins | sample 1595571 | NCBI WGS metagenome assembly OJIK01 (sample SAMN05416791, study PRJEB24817) | seawater metagenome | isolation source: Sea water | place: Canada:Atlantic | collected 2013-11 | reverse complement strand
CCTCGGTCTCGTGGGCTCGGAGATGTGTATAAGAGACAGGTACAGCACTGTGGCGGGCACAGCAAACTGAAAAACACTTCTCGAAGGACCGACATAGTGGTAGCTGCACCGGCCAATAGGCCAGCTAACCATAGGATAATAATCCCCACGGTCACGAACGAAGGATTCTCAGGCAATACAAAAGCAGCGCTATCCCAGATAGAACCTAAGATAAACGCGCCTATGATTAGGAATTGCCAGTCAGAGTTATAGTTGTGTGAAGTTGAAGGTTTCTGATTATGACGGTAGGTGAGGAATGCGCGAATTGCTGTGCTAATTACTAGGACGCCATACCAATAAAATGATAGTGGATTGTAAGCTGTCGTCACTAGGAGCAGTAATAGGAAAGACCCAGTCGCTATATCTACAAGAAAGATTAGTGGTAGGTTACCCCCACAGCATTTTGATCTGTTCGCGGCGAAATTTCTTGGGCTCGATCTTGTGCCAGTCGCTAACCGCAGCGCTCTTGCTCGAAGCTTTTTTTGTGATTTCAGTAGCCAATAAACTCACCGTTAGATCAAAACTGCACTGCTTATTTCCGAGTCCGGCGGAAGCCGGAGTTCCAGCCAAAGTTGCCTGAGTCTCCTATATTTTGTAGGCAAAGCTCAAGTAAAAAAGCGCGTTGCTGCGTCAAGTATGAGGCGATCGAATTCTCGAGGAGGACACGACCCAGCAGTGTCGGCTTTGGTAGGGCGCTCTCCCCCAAGCGACGGTGGTAAAATTGCCACAGAGCATTGATATGATCGGTACTATCGGCGTATCTTTGCTTTGAGCTGAGTTTCAATAGTGTCCGAGTGCATACAATGGGGTCAAAGCTGAATCTAGAATTCGAGTACCTTGCCGATAGGCCAGAGGCCGTGCCGCTGGTCATTGACTGGTGGCGCACTGTTTGGGCCGATCGCATGGGAGCTGATATCGACCTCGCCAGGAATAAGTTGCACAGCTCGCTCAGCAAAACCCGCCTGCCTATTCACATACTAGCAACGCTTGATGGCATCCCCGTGGGAACAGCAGCCCTCAAACAGCACGAACTTGTGGACGTCTTTCCGGATTACCACTACTGGCTAGGCAGCGTATTCGTGAAAGAGAGTGTTCGCGATGGCCTGATAGCCTCTCAGATGAGCCTGCATATTGTTGAGATGGCGAAACAGTTGCATTTGACACATCTCTATCTACAAACGATTAACCTAGGAGGAGGCCTGTATTCCAAATTGGGGTGGAATTCGGTTGCCCAGTTTACTCACATGGATGAACAGGCCTTGCTCATGCTGCGGATACTGTAGAGCCAATATATGAAAATTACGCGCAGCACGCCCGGGCACGAAATCATTCTGGCGAATTATTATCAAACGAACGAGACTCATCTGAAAAAATGGAGTCCGCGCATGCCGAGGGCTCGCCATAGCGTGGCTAGCTGGTCACTGCGGCTAATCGAGAGAGAGAAAGACTTCTTGGAAAATAGCTCGGTGCATTTTATTGGTGTTAACGATTCAGAAACTCAGGTCATTGGTACTTGCTCGATTAGCAATATTGTTCGTGGTGTTTTTCAATCCTGTCATATGGGTTATTCGGTGGATAAAGGCTTCGAGGGCCAGGGAAGAATGCAAGAGCTCGCGGAATATACGATCGAGTATGTGTTCTCCGAAATCAAGCTGCATCGAGTAATTGCTAATTATATGCCCCAGAACAAACGCTCTGAAGCGCTGCTGAAAAGACTCGGCTTCGAGCGCGAGGGTTATGCGAAACGTTTTCTGCAGATAGACGGTGAATGGGAAGATCATGTACTGAATTCTTTGATCAACAAGAACTACACTGGATGAGATGAGCTGGTACTGTAAACACTAGGGGTGAAACTATTAGTGATGCAAAGAAAACCGAAGCGTATATAGAGAAGCATGACAAGTGGGGAGATCAGCTCATTGCATTGCGTGCCATACTCAATGCGTCGGTGCTAGTTGAGACAGTTAAGTGGGGTTATCCAAGCTATACCCTCGACAGCAGTATTCTAATCTCCCTAGCTAGATTCAAGAATCATTGTGCGATCTGGTTTCATCAGGGTGTTTTTCTTGAAGACGTGAAGTCAGTTCTAGTCAGCGCGCAAGAGGGTACAGCGAAAGGCATGCGCCAACTTCGCATCGAAGAAGGTAGTAAGATCAATAAGATGCTCGTTAGAGCCTATGTGATCGAAACGATTGCGAACCATCATGCTGGGAAAAAGGTTACGCCAACTAAGAAGACTCTAAGAATATCCGCTGAGTTAGATGCCGCGCTGAAGAAAGACTTGAAGTTAAAGGTGGCGTTCAATACCTTAACGCCAGGCAGGCAGCGCGAATATGGGGATCACATCGCTTCTGCGAAGCAAGAGAAGATGCGGATCACCCGAATGGAGAAGGCGGCCCCGCTAATACTTCAAGGGGTGGGATTACATGTCAAATATAAAAATTGTTAGCATTGAGCTAACAGGGATAGTCTCCAAGCAGTATCTGGGGGCATACATCGCAATTACAGACGATATCGAATAAAATCCTCCGTTCTTCAGGCTTACGCCCCTTATCGATAGGTGATTTTTTCTCGCTACTGAGCAGCGCATAAATGTCTTCACACTTAAAACATCTCGAAGAAGCAAATACCGAACTAGCTGTGTTAAAGCGGCACGTGACCGCTGCCTTTTCCTATATAAAGGATCAGTGCTCTAGCGATGCAGGCTTCGATGGGAAGCTATTGGATGACTGGCAACTTCCCAGCTACGAATTGGCCTTCTGCATGGCACAGCTGTCTGCAGCAGCGGCATTTAATGACTACGCGCAGAAATTAATCACACAAAAATTCACGCAACAGCTTGCACTAAGCTTCTGCGCAGAGACCTTGCAGGGCGTTCTAAATCAGTTAGTCGCCCGCGCAACCGACGTCGGCTTAGATAGAGCAAAGTTATTGGACATTCACGAGGGGACTGTCTACAGGAAGCTGCTAGACACCTACGCGAGCACGAAATTCCTATCGAGCCTAGGTGGCGAAATAGTAGATAACGATATCCAGCGTCTGCCCTCATTATTAAGCGAAGAGAAGGAGCTCGTGCGGGAAACGTTTTACCGATTTGCCAATGAAGAGGTGACGCCGCTTGCCGAACAGATTCACCGCTTTGATGAAGACATTCCCGACTCGATCCTTCAAGGCGCAGCAGAACTAGGTTGCTTTGGTACGTGTATACCGGAACGGTTCGGCGGACTCCAACCAGATGATCGCCCAGATAGCCTTAGCATGATCGTTGTGACAGAAGAGCTATCCCGAGGCTCCTTAGGCGCCGCAGGTAGTTTGATAACGAGGCCGGAGATTGCGGCACGCGCATTGCTTAGTGGCGGAAGTGAACAGCAACAACAAAAATGGCTTCCTCTGCTTGCGGCAGGAAAGACGCTCTGCGCGATTTCTATTACCGAACCGAATACCGGCTCTGATGTTGCTGCGGTCTCTCTCAAGGCAACTAAAACCATAAACGGATGGCTACTCAACGGCAGCAAGACATGGTGTACTTTCGCGGGGAAATCAGAGTTGCTAGTCGTGCTGGCTCGCAGCAGCAAGGACACCTCGCTAGGCTATAAGGGGTTGAGTCTGTTTCTAGTAGAAAAGCCGTCATTCATCGGCCATAACTTTAAGCACGCGCAGGAAGATGGCGGCTCAGTAACTGGGAAGGCAATTGCAACGATCGGATATCGCGGCATGCATTCCTATGATTTATTCTTTGAGGACTTCTTTGTGCCTAGTGAAAATCTTGTCGGCGAGGAAGCGGGCGAAGGCAGGGGGTTCTATTTCACCATGGCGGGTTTCGCTGGTGGGAGAATCCAGACAGCTGCTCGTGCGACGGGCGTGATGCAGGCTGCATTCGAGAGCGCCCTTTCCTATGCAAAGAGCAGGAAAGTATTTGGTAGTGCTATCGCAGATTTTCAACTTACTCAGGTTAAATTAGCTAGGCTGCTAGCCACACTTACTGCCGCGCGACAATTTAGTTATGCGGTAGCGGAATTAATGGATGATGGCGCCGGTCAGATGGAGGCGAGTCTTGTTAAGCTATTTAGTTGTCGTGCCGCTGAGATGCTCAGCCGCGAAGCGCTGCAGATTCACGGAGGCATGGGCTATGCAGAAGAATCCGCAGTAAGCCGCCTTTTCGTTGATGCTCGCGTACTTTCTATATTTGAAGGCGCGGAAGAAGTTCTAGCTATAAAAGTTGTAGCGCGAGAACTGATCGAAGAAGCTCCTTAAGATTTTCAGTCGAGAAGTGATCTAGTCAGATGGCGAGATCAATGGGGAAGTAGAACAATGGCATTCGATCCTGAAAAACTATTGAACAAAGAATTTTCTACTGTTCAACAAACTTATGTAGCCAAAGACTGCATGTTATATGCGTTGGGCGTGGGTATGGGGATAGACCCTCTCGATGAGCAGAGCCTGCGTTTCGTTTATGAAGAGAACCTGAAAGTATTGCCCAGCCAATCGGTAATGATGGCGCATCCTGGATTCTGGGCGAAGGAAGAAGATACAGGGCTGGATTGGGTCAAGGAATTGCATGCGGGGCAAGAAATAATTATGCATAAGCCATTTCCAAGCGAAGGTACCGTCGAGGCGAAAATTCGCATAACTAGCGTAACCGATAAGGGTGCGCGCATAGGAGCACTGATCGTATCAGACAGAGTAGTTAGAGATGTCGCCACAGGAGAAGATATCTGTACGCTCGTTACAACTATTTTGGCCAGAGGGGACGGGGGATTTGGCGGAGAACGTAAGGCAACCCCGAAGACCGATATCATCCCAAAAAGTAAGCCAGATATGATTTGCGATTTGCCCACGCTGCCACAGCAGGCTCTGATCTATCGCCTAACAGGCGACTTTAACCCACTTCTATGCCTCACCTAGCGTGGCAAGAAATGCAGGATTCAAGGCGCCGATTCTGCACGGACTCTGCACCATGGGCGTGGCAACCCATGCGCTAATAAAGAGTTGCTGCGACTATGACACTTCGCGATTCAAACGTATGGGGCTTCGCTTCTCCGCGCCGGTCTATCCGGGCGAGACTATCCGTACTGAGATCTGGATCGATGGCAACGAAATAGCATTTCGTTGTAAATCTTTGGAGCAGGACAAGGTTGTAATCAATAACGGTTATTTTCTAGTCGAATAAACTCGACTAGAAGAGTTTCGTATCAAAAATAATCTCGAATAAATAAGGAAGCACAATTGCAAGCTTTACTAAGTGGAATGCGTGTAGTCGAAGGGAGTGCTTTCATAGCAGCTCCCTCCGGTGGTATGACTCTTGCTCAACTTGGAGCGGATGTTATTCGCTTCGATCAAATTGGTGGCGGCATCGACTATCGTCGCTGGCCGGTCACTGACAAGGGCAAGAGTCTGTATTGGCACAGTTTGAACAAAGGTAAGCGCTCCTTTGCCGTCGACTTTCGTAAACCCGAAGGAAAGGAGCTCATCACACAGCTCATCTGTGCTGATGGTGAAGACGCTGGTATCTTTCTAACTAATTTTCCTGCGAAGGGTTGGCTTGCCGACGCGACACTTCGCGCGTGGCGTGCGGATCTCATTTATCTCAATCTAACTGGCGACCGCCACGGCGGTAGTGCTCTGGACTACACCGTTAACAGCAAAGTGGGGTTGCCGTTTCTTAGTGGGGATGGCGAGAGCCCTAGTAACAACCCTTTTCCGGCCTGGGATGTAATAGCGGGTCAACACATTGCCCTGGGTTTGCTCACCGCCGAGCGGCACAGAAGAATTCATGGCAAGGGGCAGTTCATACGGCTCGCGCTTGCCGATGTCGCACTCGCCACGATGGGGCATCTTGGTTATCTGGCGGAGGCAGAAGTGAACAAGCAGCCCCGACAGTCTGTCGGCAATCACGTCTTTGGCAGTTTCGGTCATGACTTCAAGTGCAGCGATGGCGAGCGAGTAATGATAGTTGGAGTCAGTCCAAATCAGTGGAAGGCAATAGTGCGGGTCACTCAGACGCAGACGCAAGTCACAGAGCTGGAAACCAGTCTAGGTCTTAACTTTAGCAACGAAGGAGATCGCTTCACCGCGCGCGATAAATTGAAGGAGCTCTTCGAGCCGTGGTTCGCCCAACGGGACTCGCACAGTGTGCATCAAGCGCTAAATGAGGCATCAGTATGTTGGGGCCCCTATCAAACGATACAACAACTTGTTGAGACAGATATCGACTGCAGCGCCGACAATCCGCTATTCGAGAAGGTAGAGCAGCCAGGTATAGGTGAATATCTAATGCCATCGAATCCACTAAACTTCGAAGGCTTGGGAAATATTCCAGTGACACCTGCGCCAGTTCTCGGCCAGCATACCGATGAGATACTTGGCGATACGCTCGGGCTTTCAGGAAGTGAGATTGGCAAGCTACATGATAGCGGCGTTGTGGCCGGGCCAAGTGTTTAAAGTAACTAGTTTAGGTGGCCCAACCACCTGCCAAAGGAATTATCTGTCCCACCATATGATTACAGTCTTCACGCGAAAGGTAGGCGGCAAGTTGAGCCGTTTCATTTGCCGCACCAATTTTGTTCGTAGGCACATTACGTTTTACGTGTTCTAGGAATTTTTCGTTCTCGAGAATATCGTCCGGATAGTAGGTGTTATTGTTGATGTAATTCTGCGCGATCGCATTGACTTGAATATTATTGCGTGCCAACTCCAGCCCAACAGCCTTGATGAAACCATTCTGTGCGCCGCGTGCAGCACAGTAAGCGGCATTGTTGGGAATGCCGCGCAGTGGTGCGGCACTCGTTACTGCAATAATTTTACCGCGCTTTCTCTCCAGCATCTGTGGTGTAACTGCGCGTACTAAATACATCAGCGGGTGAACTAAGGAATCGAATAGTAGATTCCAATTTTCGTTGTCGATATCCTGCACTGGTCCTGTCATCGGAGGTTCGGCAAGATTCGCAACGAGAATGTCGATGTCACCCGCGTTAGCAATTAACTCGCTAACTTCCTGCTCGCTGTGCATCAATGATGGGCCGGCAATCACATTGATACCAAGCTCTTCAAATTTTTCCTTGATCGCATTGCCCATGTATCTATCGCAGCAAGTTACTAGCGCAGTTCTACTAGACATCATCTAGCCTCATTCTGATTCGAATTCATTTGCATCAAGTGTAAAACAAACTTCTCTAAGGTTTCATAGGGTTGGCAGCCAACGACTACTAAATCATTGCCGTAGAACGTCGGTACACCAGTGACACCAGCCTCACGAGATCGTCGCCAGTCTTCATCTACCGCTTCCTTATATTCACGCTCTTCGATTACGCGGCGTGCCTCTTGCCCATCCAACCCCACAGCCTCGGCAATCTCGACCAACTCATCGACATCGCCGATATTTTTGTTGTCCACAAAGTACGCTCGATACAGTGCATCATGTATCGCCTCGCCAGCTGGTTTGCTGTCGGCCCATTTGCCCAGTTCCTGTGCGAGTCGACTATTGAAAGTATGGGTGCGTTCACCGTATTCCAACCCAGCTTCAGCCATCAGCGCCTTCATTCGCTCACGCATAGGCGCGAGATCACGCCCAGCAAATAGCTCTGCTAAGGACTTTCCCTCGGCTGGCGTTTCTCGGTGGAGCGGGAAATGAATCCAACGTGTTTTCACTGGATAATTCTGCTTCAGTTTTTCAATACTCACGGTACTGAGGTAACACCAGGGTCAGATGTAGTCGGTAAATATGTCTAATACGATCTCGTTCATGGGTGGATTCTCTTAATATAGATCAACAATCGCCTCAAATTGGGCCGCAAACGCTCCAATATAGTGACAATGGGGTATACTGCGTGCCAGCTTTAGCGTTCGATCAGTCATTCTATGATGGCTGAAGGGCGCAGAAAACCGTTAAAACACATAGCATCGAATTTAATAAATTATAGAATAAAATCAGTAAGTTAATGAGGTTAACGTTTATGCGAAAATTAGTCACTTCGGTTGCACTCGCAACCATATTACTCGTACCACAACTCAATTTAACGGCGCAGAGCGATGAAGCTCTGGCGGTTATGGTTCCAGGAGGCGGATCTTATAGCCGCCCAATCACCACGGATTCTGCAGAAGCTCAGGCTTTCTTCGACCAAGGGCTGCGTATGGCTTGGAGTTTCTACTTCGTCGAGTCAATTGCCTCTTATCAGGAAGCTGCACGCCTAGATCCAGACAGCCCTATGCCCCATTTTGGTTTAGCGCATGCTGCAGGCCCCAATCCGAATAGCCGCTATGGCGGCTTGCCTGATGACCCTAATGGTGCCGGCCTTGACGCAATTCGCAGAGCACTAGCTCTGGCTAACAATGGCAGTCAACGTGAGCGCGACATGATCAATGCGCTATTCGTTCTCTATAATAAAGATGCCATTCCTGATAGCAGGGAAAGAGACTTTGCCTTTGTCGATGCCATGCGCAATCTACACGATCAGTATCCAGATGATGCTGACATAGCCACTATCTTCGGTGAGTCTTATATGAACACGACTCGCTGGGATTACTGGGATGAGGACGGTATTGCCAAGTCAGGCACAGCAGAAGCGCAGGCAGCTTTCGAATCTGCTATGCGATCTGAGCATGATCACCCAGGTGCAAACCATCTCTACATTCATTTGATGGAAGCCTCCGCTCAGCCAGAACTTGCGATGCCTTCAGCGCAAAAACTGGAAAGCCTTGTACCTATCTCCGGACATATGGTTCATATGCCTGGGCATATCTACCTTCGAGTTGGCGAGTACGAGAAAGCTATCGACATCAATGAAAGGTCACAGCTTGTCGATTTGCAATTTGCTGAAATTTGGGGAGATACAAATTTCCCAAATATTGGTACTTATGGTTTGTCACATAAAGCCCACGCGCCCCACGCACTAGACTTCGTACGCTATGCCAATATGCTACAAGGCAACTATGCTGAGGCAGCGGCTGCAGCGCAGCGCGGAGCCGACAGTGTCGGTGAGGCCGTCGAAGCGATTAACCGCGGACAGAAGCGAGTCGCACACTCTTGGATTGTTGATAAGGTGTTTGGCAAATATGACAAGCTACATAGTGCAGAGCAAAGCCATAGTGGTACACCTTACCTAGATGGTATGTGGAGCTATGTTAAAGGCAGCGCGCATGTATCGAAGGGTCATATGGAGCTAGCCGAAAATGAACTAGCTAATATTCAGGCCGAGATGGTTGCAGATAATGTTGACGACACGGGTGTTGGACCAACGCCAGCATCTCATGTTCTTACTCTTGCTAGCCACGCGCTCCACGGCGAAATCGAAGAAGCGAAAGGAAATCTTGACGCCGCTATTGTTCACTACAATGTAGCGATTCAATATCAAGACTCGCTTAATTACACTGAGCCACCGGATTGGTCTCAATCCATGCGTCTTTATCTAGGTGCAGTACTTCTAGAGGCGGGCCGTGCAGCAGAGGCAGAAGCAGTATACCGGAAAGACCTAATATGGAATCAGCAGAACGGCTGGACTACGTTCGGTCTTGTTCAGGCTTTGGAAGCTCAGGGTAAGACTCAGGAAGCGATTGTAGTCGAAAGACAATTTCAATCTTACTTCCGCAACTCAGATGTTGAGATTACGCGCTCGCGTATGTAGTCACAATGATTGCTTGGCAGCGCTGAAATAGTTTTATAGCTTTTCGGTTACGCCAAGGCGAATCACGTTAAACAAAAAGCCAAGAGATTTCAACTCCTCTTGGCTTTTTGCATTCTTACTGTAGATAGTAGAACAAACTAAAAGAACAGAAGATAAGGGGAATTCTCATGTTGTTTTTAAAAAAGTCTCGTGTCGTCGACATATCGATCTTTGCATTCGCGCTAGTAGTTTCTGCTGGAAGTACATTTGCACAGGATCACTTCAATGCAAAGGGGTCGCCGCCAAGCAACTTTACTTCACAGTTACAGAATGAACTTCGCAGTAGCCTGCCCTTCGAAGATCAGCGTGACTTTGAAGAGTCTGGTCGCGGATTCATAGCAGCGCCCGACTCAAGACAAATTCTCGCCGAGAATGGTCGCGTCGTCTGGGATATGACGCGCTACGACTTCCTGCTTGAGGACACGGACTTCGATAGTATTCATCCATCGCTGCAGCGACAGGCAACTCTGAATATGAACTTCGGCCTATATGAAGTGGTGCCCGATTTCATCTATCAGGTTCGTGGATTCGATCTAGCCAATATGACGATAGTGAGAGGCGAGTCGGGTTGGATATTATTTGATGTGCTACTTACTTCGCAGACTGCAGCGGCAGCGCTGCGTCTTGTGAACGAACAACTAGGCGAACTGCCAGTCCGTGCGGTCGTCTACTCCCATTCACATATCGATCATTTCGGCGGTGTTCGTGGTGTGATCAGCGAGCAGGAAGTGCAGTCGGGTGCTGTGCAGGTCATCGCGCCATCGGGATTTATGGAAGAGGCGATCGCCGAGAATGTGTATGCAGGCAACGCAATGTCACGACGCGCAGGCTTGCAGTATGGGCGCGGCATTCCTTCCGGGCCCTTTGGCCAAGTTGACTCTGCTATTGGCAAAGCTCTCGCTGCAGGAACGACGGGACTGATTGCGCCAACCTTGGTCATCGAAGACAGCCATGAAGAACATGTTATCGATGGTGTGCGCATGGTTTTTCAGAATACACCTGGCACTGAGGCTCCGGCAGAGATGAATACCTGGTTCCCAGATCAGAAAGTATTCTGGGCTGCGGAAAATATTACGGCCACGATACACAATGTCTATACCCTGCGAGGAGCATTGGTGAGAGATGCGCTGCAATGGTCAAAGCAGATCAATGAGGCGCTGTATCGATTTGGTCAGGATGCCGAGGTCTTGGTCTCTTCTCATAACTGGCCACGTTGGGGGAATGAACGAATCCAGCAGGTTATGCGCACACAGCGTGATGCGTATGCGAATTTGAACAATCAGGTTTTGAATCTGGCAAACCAGGGCGTGACGATCAACGAGATTCACAACGAGTACAAGGTGCCGACAAGTCTCGCACAGCAATGGAGTGCGCGACAGTATCATGGCTCCGAGTTTCATAACTCTCGGGCTGTGTTGAATCGTTATCTCGGTTACTGGGATGGCAACCCCGCAACACTTGCGCCGCTTTCACCTGCAGATTCTGCACCTTTGTATGTAGAAATGATGGGAGGCGCGACAGCTATCATTTCTCGAGGACAGGTTCTACACGATGCGGGGCAGTATCGTTTGGCTATGGAAATTCTAAACAAACTGGTTTATGCACAGCCAGAGAATAGCGAGGCCAAAGACCTCCTTGCCTCCGTCTTCGAACAACTTGGCTACCAGTATGAGAGCGCGAGTATGCGTAACGTCTTTCTCTCTTCAGCACAGGAGCTTAGAAACGGCGCCCCGGCCGTTGCAGCGCCCCGCGGCACAAGCCCTAGTCTAGCTAGAGCTATGACCACGACTCAATGGTGGGATGCGGTTGCGACCAGGGTCGATAGCGGTCTTGCAGATGGAACGAATTTTACGATTAACTTTAGCTCGCCGGATACGCAGCAGAATTTTATTGTGGAAATGAGTGGCGGCACGCTTTCTAATATTGAAGGCTATTTGTCTGGCGACGCTGACGTAACCATAACCATGGATCGCAGTGACCTCGAAACGGTTATCATGGGGCAGGAGACACTCGCTTCACAGTTGCAGGCGGGTGTGGGAACGGTGACAGGAGATCAGGCGGTTCTACTTCAGCTCGCATCCGTGCTGGTTACATTCAATTCCAGCTTCGAAGTTATGCCGGGAACAGGAAATTAGTAGAAGCCAGGAATTCGGGCTAAACTGAAAAAAATTGAGGTAGAAGCATGAGACGACTCGTTAAACCATTGCTGTTGTTAGTGGCAGCCAGCATTATTGTTGGCGTTCAGGCGCAAGACGCGCCGCAGCCCAACTTCATCGTTATTATGGCGGACGATCTAGGATATGGCGATCTAGGCGTATATGGCTCGAAGCTAATAAAAACACCGAACCTCGATCGCATGGCCCTGGAAGGTGCAAGACTCGATAGTTTCTACTCCAGCGCAAACGTCTGTACCGCAGCTCGGGGAGGCCTCCTAACAGGCCGCTATCCAATTCGTCTGGATCTAGTAAGCGATGTTGCGCGACCCACCAACGACGTTCACCTTGCCTCGGAGGAGATCAGCCTCGCCGAAGCGTTAAAGCCGCTCGGCTATCAGACCGCGCTGTTCGGCAAGTGGCATCTAGGCAGTCGAATGGAATGGTCACCACTCACTCAGGGTTTCGATGAATACTTCGGAGTACTGCATAGCAACGACATGACGCCTCTGGAACTCTATCGTCAGGATCAGATGATCGAGAATCCGGTTAATCAGAACACATTGACTCAACGCTACACGAATGAGGCGGTTCGTTTTATCGAAGAGAACCAAGACGATCCGTTTTTCCTCTATATGCCGCATACATTTCCGCATGTGCCTCTGTATGTGTCGAATGAATTCAGCGGTCAGTCCGATGCTGGTCTATACGGTGATGTGGTAGAGACCATCGACTGGAGTGTGGGTGAGGTATTGGCCACATTACAAAGGCTAGGTCTGGATGAGAATACGATCGTTATCTTCACCTCGGACAATGGGCCCTGGTTCGAGGGAAGCCCCGGACCATTTCGTGATCGTAAAGGCAGCTCCTGGGAAGGCGGGCAACGTGTTCCCTTCATCGCAAAGTGGGTTGGCACGATTCCAGGCGGATTAGTATCGAACGAGCCGGCAATGAATATCGATATATTCCCAACGCTAGTGAAGCTCGCTGGCGGCGACTTACCTACGGATCGTCCAATTGATGGGAAAAATATTTTACCGATGCTAACCGATGGTGCAACTTCACCTCATGAGGTGCTCTATCTGTTCGATAGGGATCGAATCGCCGGTGTGCGCAGTGGTCAATGGAAGCTCGTAGTTGAGTCACAATACAGGGCTGCTGTGCCTAGCTTCGATAATTCGGATTCCTATTACGGCCCTAATGGTTTGTTGTTCGATGTGCAGCGTGACCCGTCGGAGACTTACAGCTTTACGCGCGAATTCCCGGAAGTTGTCGAACAGATGCGAGTGCTTCTTATTGAAGGACAAAAAAAATATGGCAGTACCGTGTTGGAAAACATGTGGAACCGCCCTAATTAATATGAATAGTAGTATGACTGGTATTCTAGAGCGAGAGCCTAGAGAAGAATAAGAAGTTCAGATGTCAGACGAAAATACTAAATCGCTCACATTCTCAGTTAAGAACCTGCGCAAGTCTTTCGGCCCTGTCGAGGTCTTGCACGGCATCGATCTGACGCTTCGCGGCGGAGAGGTGCACGCGATACTTGGCGAGAATGGCGCCGGGAAGTCTACGTTAGTCAAAATCCTCTCCGGCTTCGAGGCGCTCACTGAGGGTGAATTGCACATTAGCGATGGCAGCGGTAGTTCACAGAGACTTACCTTCTGGAACAACGCGATCGCCGAGCAGGCAGGCGTCGTACTAATTCATCAGGAATTTAATCTCGCCGAGCAGCTCACTGTGGCAGAGAATATATTCCTCGGCAACGAAATTAACGGGCGTTTTTTTCTAGATAAGAAAATAATGCGGATCAAGGCGCAGGAATATTTAGACGTTCTGCGCAGTGATATAGACCCCGACGCCTCTGTCGATCAGCTTTCCGTTTCTGCAAAGCAAATGGTAGAGATCGCGAAGGCTCAGGCGAAAAATGCTCGCGTACTTGTCCTCGATGAACCCACCGCGGTACTCACACAACAAGAAAGCCAAGTGCTGTTCGAGCTCATCGACCGGTTTCGCCAAGATGGTGTGGCAATCGTTTTCATCTCGCACAAGTTGGATGAGATCGAGCAGATCGCTGATGTGATTACAGTGCTGCGTGATGGCGAGTTAGTGGGCAGTTATTCTGCTGCTGATTTGAGCAAGGATGACATGGCGCGATTGATGGTGGGTAGAGAGTTAAGCTCTCTCTTTCCGGAGATGCCCAAGGTTCCCGACGCGTCGAAAGTAGTTCTTCGAGTTAGTGATCTATTGCTACAAGGCAATTCAGAGCCCAGTAGCTTCGAGTTGAGAAAAGGGGAGGTCCTCGGTTTCTCCGGGCTTGTTGGCTCCGGCCGCACGGCGTTGATGGAAACTGTGCTTGGATTGAGAAAGTCCGCGAAGGGAAACACAGGAAGTGTCGAGCTACGTGGTGAACGTGTTGATTTCAAGCAACTCTCTGTGGCGCGTAGCAAAGGAGTCGCCTATCTCACGAAAGATCGTAAGGGAAGCGGCCTGCTCTTAGATAAAGGGTTGGTTTTTAATTTCTCCTTGTTTTCACTGCACAAAATTTCACGTTTGTTGATCGACACTAAACAAGAAGATGTCGCGTTCAAGAAGGCCGTCGAAACATTCGACATCCGTATGAAGGATAGATCAATCGTGGCAGGAAACCTCTCCGGCGGAAATCAACAGAAACTATTGCTAGCCAAGATTCTTGAAGCTGAGCCAAGCGTCATCATAATAGACGAGCCTACCCGCGGAATCGATATAGGCACCAAAAGCCAGATCTACCACTTTATCGCTGAGCTGGTCGCATCAGGACATTCGTTGATACTCATCTCTTCCGACATCACCGAAGTTATCGGTCTTTCTCATCGCGTAGCCGTGATGTACCACTCTCAGATAAGTGGTGTGCTAGAGGGCGACGAAATAGAAGAACACGAAATCATGCGCTATGCCACAGGCTTGAAAAATAAGCCGTCACACCACGATCAATTAGAAAGCGGAACATCTAATGCCTAAGTTTGACCTAAAAACTGCTGGACCTTTTATTGCACTTGTTGTGGTTTTTATCATCGGTGTATTAGTAAACGATGCGTTTCTTAGTAGCGGCAATCTGAGCAATATTCTGGCGCGCAGCTCCTTTATTGGCATCGTAGCTATCGGTGCGACTTTCGTAATCACGGCAGGAGGCATCGATCTTTCAGTCGGCTCGATGGCTGCTTTTATTTCCGGTTGCATGATCCTGTTGATGAATGCGCTGATGGACACTATCGATTCGATGGTAGCCATTATCATTTTGGCAATCATCGCGTCGCTGGGCATCGGTGCCGTTGCAGGCCTGATAAATGGCCTACTTACCACGAAAGCCAAGATTGAAGCCTTCATTGTTACGCTCGGCACCATGGGGATCTATCGCTCATTGGTTACCTATATGGCAGACGGCGGCACACTATCGCTTAACTTCACGATCGGCGATGTGTATTCGGAAGTCTATTACGGCGTGTTTCTTGGCCTGCCTTATCCTGTCTGGGTTTTCCTAGCAGTGGCGGTGATCGGTTATGTGCTCCTAAATATGACTGTGTTCGGCAGGCACTGTTTCGCAGTAGGCTCAAACGAGAGCGTTGCGCGCTACTCAGCCATTAATGTAGATCGCGTGAAGACGGCGACCTATATGCTGCAGGGAGTTTGTGTCTCTATTGCAACTATTATCTATGTGCCGCGCCTAGGTTCGGCATCGGGGCAGACCGGCATACTCTGGGAGCTCGAGGCAATAGCGGCGGTCATTATCGGTGGTACAGTGCTGAAGGGCGGCTATGGACGCATCTGGGGTACGGTCGTAGGGGCCTTAATACTGACGCTAATAGGCAATATTTTGAATCTGACCGACGCAGTAAGTAACTACCTGAATGGAGCGGTTCAAGGCATAATAGTGATCGTTGCGGTTTATTTGCAGCGCGGTGCATGGCGCCGGGATTAGAGCCTCAAATAATAATACGAGCAGGAGACTAAGATTGAATATCAAGACACCCTCAACACCTCGTGGTTTTAACCGACGTAAGTTTCTTTGCTCCTCGGCAATCGTGAGTGCTGCCGCTTCTCTGCCAATGACTGCGTTAGCGGAAGGCCGTCGAGTTGAAAATGTGGGACTGCAGCTCTATACATTGCGCAATGAAATGTCTCAAGACTTTGAAGGCACGCTCGCTAAAGTCGCGGACTTGGGTTTCAAGGAAATGGAATTTGCGGGATACTTTGGCAGATCTGCCAGCGAAGTGAGACGAACACTCGATCAGAACGGCATGACGTCCCCAGCTGCACACATTCAATTGCAGGCGCTGCGAGACGATCTCGAAGGCGAGGTTGAAAGAGCTGCTATTTTGGGACAGAAATTTATTGTGGTCCCAATATTACCAGCAAACCAGCGTACCATTTCTGAGTATCAGCGCACTGCTGACTACTTGAATCGCGCCGGTGAAGTCTGTAAAGAAGTGGGCATCAAGATGGGTTACCACAATCATGCTTTTGAATTCGAAGTAACAGCCGGCCAGATTCCTTACGATATCTTGCTCAACGAGACCGAGGCAGACTTAGTCGATATGGAACTCGATCTGTATTGGATTCGCAACGCGGGTGTCGACCCAGTTACCTATTTTGAAAGTCATCCAGGACGATTTAGCATGCTGCATGTCAAAGACATGGATGAGTTTGGCCGTATGGCAGATGTTGGGAGCGGAGAAATAGATTTCGCCGAAATCTTCAGTCATGCAGACACAGCAGGTTTCGAACACTTCTTTGTCGAACACGATAGTCCAGGCAATGGAATGGCCTCAGTAGCAGTTAGCCTCTACACAGTGCGTAACATCGTTTTTTAAATTCGGTGCGTATCCGGTTGAATAAGAAAGACTAAGAAAAGGCAGGAACATGACAACAAGACGAGAAGTATTGCAGGGTTTGATTGTGTCGATCGGCGGCGCAACCGCCCTAACAGCGTGCGGTGGAGTTGCGAATGTATTATCGACGCGGCCCGGATCGGCAGCGCGCTTCTATACTAGTGAGGAATATGCGCTAGTGACACGTATTAGCGACCTGATTATTCCACGCACTGAAACTCCCGGCGCGGTGGACGCGAATGTCCCAGGCTATATGGATGGCCTAATGACAGACTGGGCGAACAATGAAACAAAGAATGCTCATCGAACAGCACTGCGTCAGATAAAAGTTGAGTTAGACCAGCGCGCTAGTGGGAACTTCCTAGATGCAAGTGACAGCGCAGCGGAGCAATCACTAGTTTCATTCGACGCTGCAGCTTTTGCAGAAGATGGTGACACAAGTGGCTATAAGCGAGTGAAGGGTTATGTGAGTCAGTCCTACTTCGCCACAGAAGATGGTGCTACCGAAGAATTGAAATGGGTGGCCTTTCCAGGGCGCTGGGATCCGAGTGTCGAGATCTAGAAGTAGCCGAGACACGAAGAGATAGAATACAAGAAGTAAAAACAGAATTAGATAGGGAGTGACCCGTGGCAGACTTTGATGCAATAGTAGTTGGTTCAGGAATGAGTGGCGGCATGTCCGCGAAGGAACTCACAGAGCGTGGATTGAAGGTTTTGGTGCTCGAACGCGGACCTGAAATTATTCCAGAGCGAGATTACGTCGATAATCTAGCTCCTTGGGAGAGCCCGAATCTGGATAACGTGGCACAGGATGAGATTGCCGAACGCTATCCTAAACAGTACGGCGGTGTTGCTTACGCGATCAAGGAATCTAACAAAAATTTCTGGGTGCGAGATGACGAACATCCCTATGAGGAAGCAGAGGGCACCAGCTACGATTGGTTGCGTGGTTATCATACCGGTGGTCGTTCCATCATGTGGTCACGCCAAGTTTATCGCCTAAGTAACCTAGATTTTAATGCGAACAAGACTGACGGTTACGGAATAGACTGGCCAATTCGCTACGAAGAATTAGAACCATGGTATGAGAAAGTGGAAACCTTCATCGGCATAGCGGGCAGCGCCGAAGGCCTGCCACAGTTACCTGATAGTGTCTTTCAACCTGCGTTCGAGTTAACGGATGCCGAGAAAGCACTCAAAGCCAAAGTGGAGACGACGTTTCCAGAACGAAATGTTATCGCTGCGCGAGTAGCGCACCTCACCGATGCGACTGAAGAGCAGCAATCATTAGGCAGATCGAATTGCCAAGTCCGTAACCGTTGTCACTTCGGTTGTTCTTTCAAGGCTTACTTTTCATCCTTGAACGCAACACTACCGGCTGCCGAGAGAACTGGCAATCTTACAATGGTGCATAACGCTATCGTGAGCTCGATTGAATACGATGCGGAAACTAATAGAGTAACTGGCGTGCGTATCGTCGATGCAGAAACAAATGAGAAACGTCTCTATACGTCGAAGGTGATTTTCTTGAATGCCTCTACGATTGCCTCGGCGATGATTCTATTGCAATCGAAGTCTGTGGCTTTCCCAACTGGGTTAGTGAATCGTTCCGATCAAGTTGGCAGAAACTTGATGGACCATGTGAGTGGCGCGGGCGCGGCTGGCTTGATAAGTGGTTTCGATAACCAGAAAGTCTTCGGTCGCAGGCCCAGTGGCGGTATCTATATTCCTCGTTATGCGAATCTCAACGGTCAAGATAAGCCTTATCTTCGTGGCTTTGGTTTTCAAGGTGGCTCGAGCCCGTTAGGTAATGCGGGCGGACGGATTGCCGGTATCGGTCGCGGCTTCAAAGAAGCGCATAAGAACCCTGGCCCTTGGCGAGTCAACATAGGCGCGTTCGGTGAGCAACTGCCGAATCCAGAGAACCGAGTTACGCTGCATAGCTCGAAGCGCGATCGCTGGGGCAATCCGTTAGCGCTGTTCCATGTAACCTATAGCGATAACGAACACACTATGCTTGAGGAGGCGAGCAAGGATGCTGTTGCGATGTTAGAGGCGGCCGGCTGCTCGGACATCACGGCGAACGATGTTAGCCTGACGAAACCGGGGAATAGAATTCATGAGATGGGGAGTGCACGCATGGGTCACGACCCCGCGGACTCAGTGTTAAATAGTTGGTGTCAGGCGCACGATGTGCCGAACTTGTTCGTGACCGATGGTTCGTTCATGACGTCTTCGGCCTGTCAGAACCCTTCCCTGACTTATATGGCGTTCAGTGCCAGAGCGGCACACTATGCAGCAGACTTAATCGCCGACGGAACTCTCTAGAAGAGAACTAATAAGGAGAGGACTCATTGGAACAGGTCTGGTTAGACGACTATTGGTTAGAATAGATTCAGTTAGAACAAAGCTAGTGAGTTCTTAGTGGGCAAGAGGTAAAAGGTCTATTCTTCTGAATTCAGTTGGGTGACTTTCTGCCTGCAGTGAGATGTAACCACCGCTCACGGTAACTGGCTGACCTTGACCGATTAAATTTTGTGCATCGGGATCGCTCTCATCCAATTGCGTCATCGAATACTCGAAAACCATTTCGCCGTTCACAGTATGTCGAATCACTTCATTGCCGCGCACCTCAACCTCAAGTGTTACCCATTGGTCACCGTGATAGGTGGCCGAGCTCGAGTTGATGCAGTGCTGTGTAACTAGCTGGCCATCTCTTACGTAGTGCGTGCCGGGTGAGCAGACATTTGCGGTTGCTCTCTCATCGGTGCCGTTGCCGCCGAGTAATTGCACTTCGATCGAGGCAGGAAATTCTTGGTCCAACGTCATGGATTGTGGAGACTGACCGTGCAACATGACACCGTTATTACGGAAGGCCCAGCCAGGGCCGTTGTTTACCTGATCGCCTACAAACCGGTATTCCACTAGCAATCTGTAATGGGAGAAACTCTCGTCATAGAAAATGTGACCGAACTCGCCATCAAAGTCAGGCCAGTTGTCATAGGAAACTTTAAACACGCTATCTTCGGCACGAAATGTATCGCGATAGTTTACGCCTAACTCATGGCCGGTGAACTTTGGAATCCAGTTGCTAAGATCTTCGCCATTAAACAGCTTAATCCATTGCTCGGAATTATCCTGAGAGTATGCCGCGCTAGGCAGCAGAATTATCAGCAGTGCTAGAAGTTTTTTTATCGTTATTCGATTCATTCAGATGTGCCGTTGATTGTTTTATTAAAATCTACTTTTAAATCCCAAAGTTCAGGGCATGAATAGGCACTAAAACATTCCAGATCGGCAATGAGCTGAAATCCATCAGACCCGTTAGCGACTTTAGTAATGATGACGCCAATGCCACTTTGGCTGGTTATGTTGCTATTGGCGTTAATGCGAATGTCACTCTCGCTGCGAATACCGAAATCAGAAATTTGCGCCGTCCATGTTCTGGCGACGGCCCATTTACGATCGCATTCGTCATCGCCTAAACAGGTGGGAATCGTTCTCGCGTATTCGTCCATCTTCGCTTGAGTCTCTGGGCTCACAGCACAGGAGACAAGTGTTAACGCGGCTAGTGTAGAGACAATAGCCCAACGGTAGCATCGGGCTAGAAGGCTTATCTTTTTCATATTACTACTCACTCACGTTCAGCTTATTGGTCCAAAATATGTCGATGTTGCCAAGGCTATTGTCTTCGCGAGTGGAGAACCAAGTAATTGTGTTGTCACCCGGTGGAAATGCAGGACACATATCGGCGCCGGCCGTATTCACCTGTGATCCGAGATTTCGTGCTTCCCCCCAGGAATTCTCTCCCTGAGTCATCGCGCCGTAGATATCCGTGCCGCCGAAGCCGCCTGGTTTAGAGGACGTGAAGTACACCATGCCGTCCTTGTCTTGAGAGAAATGAAATTCTTCGGCTGCGGTATTGATATTCGGGCCCTGGTTAATCGGTTCCTGCCAGCCGCCATTGCCGTCTGGCTTGGAGCAATAGATGTCAGATCCCCCGTAGCCGCCTTCACGCATCGACGCGAAGCAGAGTGTCTCGCCGTCTTGAAGAATAGCAGGGCAATGCTCATTGCCAACGTTGGTGCTGACCGGAAATCCTATCAGCTCTGGGGTGCTCCACTGCCCATTGACCTTGCGAGTAATGAAAAGATCATTCGCATTTCGGGGGCTAGTAGTGGCGAGACGGTCAGACTTGAAGTAGATGGTATTGCCGTCGGCAGTTATCCATGGCTCGCGATCATCGCCGGCGCGCAGTGGGTCGGCATCGGTCGCCGGTGGTGCATTGATTGGGATGCCCATATTTACGGGAGTATTCCAGCTTCCAGTCTTGGCATTGAAGGTAGCGATATAGAGGTCTTTTGGGTCGCCCGGAGCTACAGCCATATCCTGTCTCGCGCTGCAATAGACCATCGTACCGTCTGTGGCGAAGGAAAGTTCTCCCTCGGCCCACATGGTGTTGATAGGTGCGCCGAAGTTATGAACGGCGAGATCTACCCATTCAGGGTCTTGCGCCGAACTATTGAGGGATACGCTTAGGCCAGCAATCACCAATAGGCTCTTTACCAGTGTTTGTAATCTATTTTGCATGACTAACTCCTGTTCTGGGCAACTGAGGTTAACCTCGCGAGGAAACTCGAGGGGGCAGGCTGCCTTGGTATTTTTAGGCAGAATACCACAAAATCTGCCTTCGCAGCCGCCAGTGGGTTAGGCAGATTCATTACCTAAAAGGTAATTGAATACAGACCGCTAATTGGCGAGACTGGGCCCTACAATCGATAGAGACGTAATGGGAGAATACAATGAACTTAAAGACCATTTATCTGATACTCGCCATCTTGGGTGCCGCCATACCGATCGCCTTTTTCACGAACTTTGTGTCCGAAAATGGTCTAGATCTGTTCTCCTTCGTGGCGGCACTGTTTGTGAATGGTGCGGGGGGCGGATTCACCGCAGACCTGTTGATCAGCTCATTTGTGTTTTGGATCTATATGTTTTCTAATCAGGGTGACAGGCCTAAACCCTGGGCATTCATTGCGCTGAACCTTTGTATCGGTCTGTCCTGCGCGCTTCCCGCCTATCTCTGGGCGAGAACACGAGGTGTAAGTTAATAGACGAGGTGAAATGAAGACCGTAACGATTGAAGAAGAGCTGGATTACCAGTTAGAAGAAGTCTGGGCGATATTCGCGGATGTGACGCGCTCCGATTGGGTCCCGGCAGTAGACTCGATCACCCAAGAGGATGGAGTTCGTTCATTCACTATGGAGGGCATCGGTGAAGTGCAGGAAAGAATTCTCACTTTGGATAACGAGAATCACTGCCTGCAGTATTCGGCCATCAAGACACCCACGCCATTGGAGCATCATCTGGCTACGATAAAATTGTCGGCGAGCGAGAAGGGCTGCCATTTCTCTTGGGCAACGGAAATAGCACCCGATCAGTTTTCTCCGGCAATAGAACACGGCATGAGTGTTTCCTTCGAGGGATTGAAGGCGGTATTGGCAAAGGGCTCTGTGTAGCGCTTTGCCACGTTAGCATCAAGATTCGATTAGTTTCGAACGGATTCTATCCAGCTATTCACTTCTACTTCGAGCACGGCCATGGGCAGTTGGCCCGAACCTAACACGGTGTCGTGAAATTCTCTGATATCAAAATCATCACCAAGTTCGGTTTCTGCCTTCGTTCGCACTTCCTGAATCTTCAGCATGCCAATCTTATAGGCAGTGGCCTGACCGGGATTGTTGAAATAACGGCGAATCTCCGAGCGCACAGAAGGCTCGGGACGTGCGGAATTGTGCAGCGCATAAGCCACGGCTTGTTCTTGAGTCCACTGCTGCGCATGAATACCTGTATCGACGACCAGTCGCACAGCTCGCCAGATCTCGCCGGAGAGTCGACCAAATTCGGCATAGGGATCGTTATAGAACCCCATTTCTTTGCCTAGGTATTCTGCGTATAAACCCCAGCCCTCACTAAATGCGGTATAGCCCTTTGCCGTTCTAAATCGTGGAATATTCTCTAACTCCTGTTGAATTGAGATCTGCATATGATGGCCAGGCACGCCTTCGTGATAAGCAAGGTTCTCAAGTCTGAAGATAGAAGCGGCGCGCATATCGATAAGATGTGCATAGAATGTTCCTGGTCTGGAGCCATCCTTCGTACCTCTTGCATAGTGTGCGGCACCACCGGCCGATTCGCGAAACGCCTCTACTCGTCTAACCTGTAAACCAGCTTTAGGCAGGATGCCAAAGTAATTAGGGAGTTGCTCGACCATGTCCGCTAGCAGTTTATCAGCAAGGCTCAGGTAATTGCTGCGACCTTCTTCAGTAGAGGGAAAGTAGAACTGATCGTCTTCGCGCATGTAGGTGAAGAAGTCTTGCAGTGTGCCTTCGAAACCAACTTGCCGTTTTATCTGTTCCATCTGGGTTTGAATTCGTGCAACTTCAGAGTTTCCAATCTCATGAATTTCATCTGCCGTGAGTGGCAGTGTGGTCATGCTTGCGAGGCGAGAATTGTAGTAGGCCTCGCCGTTAGGAAGAGACCAGGCGCCTTTCGCTATTTCGGAGACATTCTCGAAATCGGCTTCTAGCCACGCCACGATTTCATCCAGCGCGGGCCTGAAGCGAGTTAACAG
>OJIK01000178.1_pt1 | contig 23485 bp, 28 predicted proteins | sample 1595571 | NCBI WGS metagenome assembly OJIK01 (sample SAMN05416791, study PRJEB24817) | seawater metagenome | isolation source: Sea water | place: Canada:Atlantic | collected 2013-11 | reverse complement strand
CTACACCTCTCTATTCGTCGGCAGCGTCAGATGTGTATAAGAGACAGCTTTAAAAGTAATATTACAATCTTGTGCAGTTGTATTTGTACTAATACAATACAAAAATGCACACAAAAAAATTAGTCTTTGCATTTTGGTTTTTTATGTTCAAAAAAAATTAAGCTTGAACATAAAGAGGTGGCCCTCTTAAATTAAACGATAACTGATAATGATTTTTTAAGAAACTATATTGTAATGCATTACTAGAAATAATAATGTTTGTAATAATATTATAATGAGAAGTAGTTAAAAAAGAATCACTTTGTTTTATAAGGTGTAATTTACAATCGAGATCTTTTTCGTGAATATGAGTTTCTATTTTAGAGTTACAAATAGTGTGTTCATGATTTAAAAAATCGTGAACAGAATCTATGGCCATTGGTAATAAGAATATAACCAATAGAACAGTACCTATATGTTTTTTAAGTGTTTTAATATTATTTTTTATTTTTAAATAGCGTTTCTACATCTGTAGAAAAATTGATTGCTAAAATACAAATATCCTTCGACATGCAATACATATCTACCAAACATACCAATCTAATAAAGTTTTATCTAAAATGAAGGATGTAAAGCCATCAATAAAAATAAAAAAAGGGTTAATATAACGTTTAAACTGTTTGAGAACTATTTTCGAATAAAAGTTCACAAATTATTGAAATATCTAATTGCAACAATGTTGCTAAATTTTACTTTACCTTATAAACGGTTCCGTCAGTAAGAAACTTATTAAATCCTATTTTTGCTGAAAAATCATAAGAATCATCTGTTATTTTAGTTATTTGAACATAAATAGCATCTTTATCTAACTGTTTTTTTGGGGATTTCATTTTTAGAGAATAAAAGAAATTATTTTTCCATTTGATATATAAAGTATCAATATGTTTTATTCTTTTTTCCCCAGACGCACTATCGTTAGAAATACTTATAATTTTATCGTATTCTTCAATTTGTATACTGTCTATTCTAGTGATAATTGTTTTGCTATATCCTTTTCCTGCAGGAACCTCAAATACTCCTTTTCTAAATCTTTCTGGATCTCCCTTTTCAGTCGAACAGTATGTGAACGTCAACAAAAAGAAACAAGAAACAAGTACTAATAACATTGTGTTTCTTTTTTCTGAAAAATATGCAAAAACTCCTCTATTCTCTTTTCTTTTTCTCATTTTAAATTCCTGTATAATTTGAAGGTGTAATGGCTTTTAATTCTTGTTTAATTGCTGATGAAACTTCTAATGTGTCAATAAAGTTAGCAATAGATATTTGGTTTATTTTTTCATTAGTTCTGGTTAATCCTTTTAAAGCTTCATAAGGATTTGGATATGCCTCTCTTCTTAAAATTGTTTGTATTGCTTCTGCAACCACTGCCCAATTATTTTCTAAGTCTTGTTCAAACTTTGCTTTGTTTAATAATAACTTATTCAATCCTTTTAAGGTAGATGTAAACGCAATGATTGTATGTCCAAATGGCACACCAACATTTCTTAAAACGGTACTATCCGTTAAATCTCTTTGCAACCTAGATATTGGTAATTTAGCAGAAAGGTGTTCAAAAATCGCATTTGCAAGACCTAAGTTTCCTTCAGAGTTTTCAAAATCAATAGGATTTACTTTATGCGGCATTGCAGAAGAACCTACTTCACCAGCCTTAATTTTTTGTTTAAAATATTCCATAGAAACATAGGTCCAGAAATCTCTATCTAAATCTATAACGATATTATTAATACGTTTTAAGGTATCAAACATAGCCGCCATATGATCATAATGCTCTATTTGTGTTGTTGGAAAAGAATGATGTAAACCTAACTTTTCTTGTACAAAATCACTCCCAAAAGCTTTCCAGTCTATTGATGGATATGCAACTTTATGCGCATTAAAATTACCTGTAGCACCACCAAACTTCGCAGCGTTAGGTATTTCATTTAATAAATTGAATTGTGCTTTTAAACGCACTACGAAAACATCAATCTCTTTACCTAAGCGAGTAGGAGATGCAGGTTGCCCATGGGTTCTAGCCAACATAGAAATATCTTGCCATTCAATAACAAGTTCTTGTAATCTTTCTAAGAGTTCTAAATATTGGGGTACATACACATCATTCATAGCTTCTTTTATAGATAGCGGAATTGCAGTGTTATTTATGTCTTGAGAAGTCAACCCAAAGTGAATAAACTCTTTGTGCGCTTGCAAACCTAAAGTATCAAATTTTTCTTTTATAAAATACTCAACAGCTTTTACATCATGATTTGTAATACTTTCTATATCTTTTATTTTTTGAGCATCTTCTGCAGTAAAATCTATATAAATTTTTCGAAGCTCATCAAATAAACTATTGTCAAAACTCATTAATTGTGGCAAAGGTATTTCGCATAAAGCAATAAAATATTCAATTTCTACTTTAACCCTGTATTTAATTAGAGCTTCTTCAGAAAAATAGTTTGCTAGTTCTTCAATCTTTCCTCTGTATCGTCCATCAATAGGAGAGATTGCATTTAGTTTTGTTAAGTTCATTTTTAGTTGAGTTGTTATCCACAAAAATAAGTATTAAAAGACACTTATTAATATGTTTTGTATGTTTTTCTTAGTTGTTTTTTTTTCTTTAATTTAATAGGATTTAGGGTTGTCTGGTGATTCGAGAATAATACTTTTAGCACTATTAATGTATATTTGTTTTAAAATTATATTTTAATGTTAGAAATAAAAAGACTTTTTTACATATTTGCTTTTTTTACTTTTTATTTTATGAGTAAAGATTGCAATGCTCAAAAAATTAATTTATTTGATAGTAACAATAAGCGAACTGGAACCTGGAAAAAGTATCATTCCAATAAAAAAATTCGATATACAGGTCAATTTAAAGATGGAAAGGAATTAGGAGTTTTTAAATTTTATGACATAACTACATCTAGAAAACCGATTCTTATAAAAACTTTTTATGAAAATTCAGATTCCTTATTTGTACAGTTTTATAGATTAAACGGTAATCTAAAAACGGAGGGAGTTTTAAATGAACGAAAAAGGGTTGGGCTTTGGAAATACATTTATAACAATGGTGCCGTAATGTCTCAGGAAAACTACAAAAATGGTTTGCAGCATGGAGAACAGTTCGTGTTTTATTCGAATGGTAAAATAACTGAAAGATCTTTATTTAAAAACGGTTTGTTAGATGGTATTTCAAGTAAATATTCTAGTAAAGGAATTTTAATAGAAGAAGTTGCCTATAAAAAAGGAAAGCCAAACGGTCTTGCAAAATATTTTGAATTGAACGGAAACTTAAAGGAAACTGGTATTTATATAGATGGAAAAAGAGTTGGAAAGTGGGAATATTATTTAGATGGTGAATTGACTCAAAAGAATGAGAAAAATAAATTTAATAAAAAAGGGATGTAAATTTAAAAGCGCCTTTAAATTGTTTTTAAAGGCGCTTTTAATGTTTTTATATTTATTACTTTAAAAGCACTTTATTTATTGCGTGAATTACACCATTACTAGCTTGTACATCTACCGCTATTATATCACTTACTCTATCATTCGCATCTGTTAAAGTAGCTCCATCAGTTACGTTCGCAGTAATATTACCGCCTAAAGTTCCAATAGTCATACCATCACTTAAACCAGCAGCTAAAACATTTGCACCGGCAACGGCATGCATTTCTAATGTTCCTTTTAGGGTAGGTTCATCAATATCGTTTAAAGAATCTACACCCAATTCTTCAAGCAAATCTATAAAAGCTGAATCTATTGGAGCAAATACGGTGAATGGAGCTGGGTCTGTTCCGTTTGCTGTTGAAAGCGTTCCTACAAAATCAAAGGTTAAATCTGATCTGGTTAATGCAGTTACTAAAACAGAAAAATTAGGATCTGCTACTGCAAATGTAACTACTGTTGGTAAACCAATAACTGCATCAACGGCGTGTATCGTTCCATTATCCACAAATACATCTGCAGTAGTCACTGTAGAAACTCCATTAATAACTACCCCATTAGTAGTATTTATAAATAAACTCATGTTATTTCCATTAGGAGTTGCTGTAGATAAAGAGTTTAAAGAATATCCAGTTTCTAAAGAAGAAGATACAGCATTACCACTAACTACATGATTTAATAAAACTTGAGTTAAAACATCCGTTGGGATATCACTTAATGCACCAAAGTTGTTGTCTAACAAAAACGCTGCAAAAGCCGCATTATTTGGAGCAAATACAGTAAATGGTCCTTCACCATCTAGAACATCCGGCAAATTACCATTAGCTAATTGCAGCGCTTCTAATAAAATGCTATAATCTGAAGAATTACTTACAGCATCTACTATTGTATTTTTTATTGATATTGGCATCGTTTCATCATCATAATTATTACAACTTGTGAATGCTGTAAATGATAAAATTAAAATTAATACGGTTTTAAATAAAAGTCTAAATGTTTTCATAATATTATTTTTGTTTAATGAATATTTAAAAATGATAAACAAATTTAAGTAAAATTATTATTGTTTAACAATATTTAGTAAAAATTAAACAAAATATTAACATTTGGGAATTTATAATCCGACTGTTAATTAGATTAAACCTTAAGAAATAAAAATCTATGTTGTAAATTTGCAAATCAATGAATAGAGAATGAAAAGAGTAGTTGTAGGTCTTTCTGGAGGTGTGGATTCTAGTGTCACTGCCTATTTATTAAAAGAACAAGGGTTCGAGGTTATTGGGCTTTTTATGAAAAATTGGCATGATGACTCTGTAACTATTTCTAATGAATGTCCGTGGTTAGAAGATAGTAACGATGCTATGATTGTTGCTGAGAAATTAGGTATTCCATTTCAAGTTGTAGATTTAAGTAACCAATATAAAGAGCGTATCGTAGATTATATGTTTGATGAATACAGTAAAGGAAGAACTCCAAACCCGGATGTGCTATGCAATCGAGAAATAAAGTTTGATGTATTTATGGATATAGCACTAAAATTGGGTGCAGATTATGTTGCAACAGGCCATTATTGCAGAAAAGGCTCAGAAATAATTAATGGCAAACCTGTATATAAATTGTTAGGAGGTAAAGATAAAAATAAAGACCAATCTTATTTTTTATGTCAACTTTCCCAGAAACAATTAACAAAAGCGATGTTTCCTATTGGTGAATTAACAAAACCAGAAGTTAGAGAAATTGCTAAAAAAGCCGATTTAATTACTGCTGAAAAGAAAGATTCTCAAGGTTTGTGTTTTATTGGTAAAGTGCGATTACCAGAATTTTTACAACAAAAATTGCAACCCAAAGAAGGTAGAATTATTAATATACCTAAAGATTTTTCTCAGTACACAACGTTAATTCCTAAGTTTATAAGTAAAGAATCGGAGCTTGCCTATTTTTCTACAAAGTTTTCATATAACGAAGAAGATGGAAAAGTTTTAGGAAAGCATCAAGGAGCCCATTATTTTACAAAAGGACAACGTAAAGGATTAAATGTTGGCGGAACAAAAGAAGCATTATACGTTATAGAAACAAACGTAGATACGAATACTATTTATACTGGTGAGGGCAAAAATCACCAAGGATTGTATAGAAATGTGTTGTTTGTTTCGAATGAAGAAATCCATTGGATTCGCGAGGACTTAACGTTAAAGATTGGTGAAACATTAGAAGTAGAAGCTAGAATTAGATACAGACAGGTTTTAGAAAAAGCGACTTTACACAAAGTAGCGTCTGGTTTATATGTAGCCTTTGAGAACAAGCAATCGGCTATTCAAGAAGGTCAATTTGTTGCTTGGTACAAAAATGAAGAGTTATTGGGTTCTGGTGTAATTTCTTAGCACCTGCGAATAAAGGAATAATGAAATTTTTCAATGAATATTAATAATAAAAGGTTTAATAAAAATCCGATCAATAACGGATCGGCTTTTTTTGTAATTAACATATTTTTTCTTTTTTTAAAAGAATATCATAAAAAGTATTGTTTTTAAATTACTGGCAGTATCTTTGCATTTCAATTAGCGTTGTTAGTAATTAAACAAGCAACGTATTTAATATTATTATTATGAATAAAGGTACCGTAAAATTTTTCAATGAATCTAAAGGATTCGGATTTATTACTGAAGAAGGAAACAACAAAGAACATTTTGTGCATGTGTCAGGATTAGTTGACGAAATTCGTGAAAACGATGAAGTTGAGTTTGACTTACAAGATGGTAAAAAAGGATTAAACGCAGTAAACGTAAGAGTTATATAATTATATATATATTACTAGTTAATTTTTTATCCAAAAGCCTATCAATTATTGATAGGCTTTTTTTATTTTAGTATTTTAAACATACTTATGATAGACGGAAGACAAAGAAAAAACATAGAAATAGGTTTATTTGTAGAAATAGTTCAGAAACAAAATCAAAGATCTGGTGCGCTAAATCAAGGAAAGGTGAGTAAAATTCTCACAAAATCGGTAAGTCATCCTTATGGAATTAAGGTACAATTAGAATCTGGCCTAGTTGGCAGAGTTCAAAATGTTATTGAATAAGCTATTTTAAAGGAATTTTAATCTCGTATAATCTTCTACTTTTGTTATTTAATTTATGCTCTCTTAGCCAAGGATTATGAATTTTAAGTTCTTTATAATTCATGCCAAATTCTTTGGCAAATTGCGTTAGGTTAGAAATGGTAGTATCCACTTTTACTGACCGAGTTTCCTTAACTGTATATAAATCTTCTTTATCAAAAATAAAACCATACTTTTTTGGATTTGTCATAATTTCCTTTAAAGCTAATATCCTAAAAATATACCTTTCTGTTTCATCGGGTAATTTAACATCATAATAGTTACCTACCTCTTGTGCTTCTAACCTTCTATAAACTCCGCGATTCCCAGCATTATAAGCGGCTGCAGCTAAGGTCCAAGAACCTAATTTTTCCTTTGCTTTGATTAAATATTCTGCCGCAACTTTTGTAGATTTTTCAATATTATAACGTTCATCTACATTATCATTTATTTCTAAACCATACTCTTTTCCAGTAGTTCGCATAAAATGCCAAATTCCTGCTGCACCCACAGAAGATGTTTCATCTGTAAAACCACTTTCAGCTAAGGCTAAAAATTTAAAATCGTCAGGTAAATTATATTTGGCTAACAAAGGTTCTAAAATAGGAAAGTATCTATTTGCTCTTTTAAGGAGTAAAATACCGTTAGATTGCCAGTAGGTATTTACCAATAATTCTCTTTCCATTCTCTCCTTAACATCATTAATTTCTACTGGTACTCTTTCTCCTGCCAAATTAAGTCCGTTCGGAAGTTTTAATGCTTTTATCTTATATCCTTTGTGTGTTTGTAATTCTGGATTTGGTTCTGTTTTAAGAATCGCATTATAAAAAATAATAGTTATAATACTAATACTTAGAAGAGAAAGAATACGCTGAGCCAATTTCATATTTACAATTTAGATACGTTAAAAGTATGAAATCATCGTTGTATTAACAAGTTAAAACGGTATCAATAATTTTAGATATTTTTTTAGCTTTTGTTAATACCATAATATGGGTTCCTCCTTTAATCTTAATAGTGTTTTGAATATTTTTAATAGGGAAAACAGCATCGTTTGTGCCATGAATATGAATAATATTTTTTATTGGTGCTGTTTGTTGCCACTTTATAATACTAGCAATAGACCATTGTAAATATTCTTTGCTTCTAACTGAAAGATATTTTTTATATAAATCTGCTCTTTTTTTCATTCCTTTTCCTATAAAAAACCCTAAATAATCTTCAAAGTTTTCGATTACTTTAGTTGGAAAAACTTTATATATTTTTGTTAATTTCGCTAGTCTAAATCTTTTCGGAAGCTCGTCGTGGTGCTTTACACTAGAAACAATAATAACTTTTTTAGTATGTACATAATTTGCTAATTCTTGCACTATAATTCCTCCAAAAGAAACGCCTATTAAAACAGGATCTTTTTCCTTTATTTCTTCACTTAGTCGAAGTGCATAGGCTGCTATGTCTTCGTCTATAGTAAGTGGTAATATCCAATTCAGATAATAGATGGTATATTTTTCTGTATCTAATGTTAAGTTTTCAAAGACCTTTGAATCTGCTGCCAAACCAGGCATAAAATAAACAGGCGTTTTCTTCATTTCCTTGTTAACTATTAGAGGAAATAAGTTCGTTTGAAAAATTTAAACGTACGTTACCGTCTTCATCAATTTCTGTTAAAGTAATTGCGTGCAGTGTATTTACTAATTCCGGATTCCAGGGTGTTTTCACTTTTACATAATTTTCTGTAAACCCATGAATATAGCCTTCTTTGTTTTCACTTTCGAACAAAACCGTCAATGTATTCCCTAATTGAGATTCATAAAAAGCACGTCTTTTCTTGGCAGACAAACCACGTAACATTTTACTGCGTTTTGCTCTAACTTTTTTAGGAATAACACCATCTAAATGCACAGCTTCTGTATTTGGTCTTTCGGAATAGGTAAAAACGTGTAAATAAGAAATATCTAAGTCGTTTAAATAATTATATGTTTCTAAAAAAAGTGCCTCCGTTTCTCCAGGGAAACCAACAATAACATCTACACCAATGCAAGCATTTGGCATGGTTTCTTTAATTCTAGAAACTCTATTTGTATAGGTGTCTTTCAAATACCTACGTTTCATTTTTTTAAGTAGTTCATCTGAACCAGACTGCAAAGGAATGTGAAAGTGAGGTACAAAAGAAGAAGATGTTGATACAAAATCTATAGTTTCATCTTTTAATAAATTTGGTTCGATTGATGAGATTCTTAAACGATGAATTCCTTCAACTTTATCTAATTCCTTCACCAAGTCTAAAAAGGTATGTTCGTGTTTTTTATTTCCAAACTCTCCTTTACCATAATCGCCTATATTAACGCCCGTTAAAACAATTTCTTTAATTCCTTTAGAAGAAATTTCTTTAGCGTTATCTAATACATTTTGTACGGTATCTGATCTAGAAATTCCCCTAGCTAAAGGAATTGTGCAATACGTGCATTTATAATCGCAACCATCTTGTACTTTTAAAAATGCGCGTGTTCTATCTCCAATAGAATAAGAACCTACATAAAAATCTGCATCAGAAATTTCACAAGAATGAACTTCGCCTAAATTATTTTTGGTTAAATCATTGATATAAGAGGTAACATTAAATTTTTCTGTAGCACCTAAAACTAAATCTACGCCGTCTACAGCAGCTAATTCTTCTGGCTTTAATTGGGCATAACAACCAATTGCAATTAAAAAAGCTTCATCATTTTGTTTTAAAGCATTTTTAACAATAGACTTAAAGCGCTTATCTGCATTGTCTGTTACAGAGCATGTATTTATAACATATATATCTGCTTTCTCTTCAAATTCCACACGCTCAAAACCTTCGCTAGTAAAAGTTCTAGCAATAGTAGATGTTTCTGAAAAGTTTAATTTGCACCCTAAAGTATAAAAAGCAACTTTTTTTTCTGCGTTCATTTTGTTATTTTTAACAGACACAAAACTACAATATTATTCATAGTTTTTGAAGTAGATATATTACTTATTAGAAAATTATATTGAAAGTTGCAAGTTCGCTATTTTAATATAATTTTAGGAATATTTTTGTTATGTCAATAGATGGTACAGTGTTATTATTCTTCAAAATCTAATCAAACACTATAAACAGGGTATTCAAATAACTTTAAGTAGTTATATAAGTTAAATAAATCACCAATTAATTCTTGCTTGAATAGGGTAGTGGTCTGAATATTTTTCTAAATAATTTGAAAATTGATTTACGATTGCATTTTCATCAGTTAATATAAAATCTATTCTCATTGGAAACCAATAATTATATGTTTGCCCAAAACCCTTTCCTGCTTCAATAAAAGCATCTTTTTTGTTGGTCGAAATTTTAGTATACATCCAAGAGTACGGGGTGTTATTAAAATCTCCACACACTATTTTTTTACCTGTCCATTTTTTCTCATGCTTTAAAAATACTTCAGCCTGTAAAGCTTGTTTTTTAAAGGATTGCGAGACTCTTTGTATTAATTTTCCTGAATTCTTCTCACCAAAGTTTTCTTGATTGGGTTTTATCCTTAAGGATTCAAAATGTGTATTGTAAATTCTAATGGTATCTTTCTCTTTTAAGATATCAGCGAAAATAATATTGTTACCACTACTTTCTAAATTAAGAGAACCAGCATTCAATATTTTAAATTTTGAATAAATTGCCATTCCGTATTTACTAATTTTTGATTTAAATTTCAGATATTTATAAGGAAAGGAGAATTGCACTTTTTTAGATTTATAATATTCTTGTATCACTAAAATATCAGGATTTTTTTCTGCTATAAAGTCATAACCATTTTGTTTTTTTTCAATTTCTTTATTGTTCGAAAATAAATCAAATGTTTTTACATTGTAGCTCATCACTTTTAAATCCGAATTTAAAGAGGAAGTATTACTAGATATTTTATAAAACGGAGGAGCAAAGAACCACCCAATGCCTAAAATAATAAAAGACAAAAGAAACTGTTTCTTTAGCTTAAGCAGCCAATAAATTGTAAAAACAAAATTCATGATTAATAAAACAGGTACAAAAAGACTTAAAATAGCAAATACAGGAATTATTACTGGAGAGATATAAGGTAATAAAAATGAAAGCAATAGAAAAACAGCAAATAAGGTGTTTGCTAAGTATAATATCTTGTCTAAAAAAGATAGATTTTTCATTTATCTTTTACCTTGTTTAAACAAAAATTCTTTTTCAGTTTTGGTAAGTGTATCATATCCCGATTTACTAATCTTATCTAAAATAACGTCTATTTTTTCTTGATTTCGATTACTATTCTTTACTGTTTTTTGTTTTCTTTTTGCAGATTTATGTACGGTTTTTAAAGGTTTTTCTTTTCTTTTGAAAAAAGAGGAAAATATGGTTGATATATTAGTTTTCTTATTACTTGCTTGTTGAACATACAAATAACCGAATAAACTTCCTCCTAAATGAGAAAAACTACCTCCAGCATTTGTACCAATAAGACCCACTACATCAAAAGCCAACCAAATTGCTGCCAAGTGCCAAAACTTTATAAAACCTATAAACCTAATTTTTATCTGATAATGGGGCATATAGGTTGCAATGCCTATAAATATTGCAGAAATTCCAGCAGAAGCACCCACTAAAGTAGTATTTATTCCTTCAAATAAAGGAAAGTAATTCTGACTAATTACATAGAGAAATCCTCCAAATAAGGTTCCTAAAATATAGAAAGTTAATGCTTGTTTCTCTGTAAAATATTGAATAAAAAGATTTCCAATAAAATACAAGGTAATCATGTTAAAAATTAGATGAATAAAATCTGCATGTAAAAATCCATAAGAAATTATAGACCACGGTTTTGTTAGGAAAGCGTCTAAATTATTATCTAAAGAAAACCATTCTACTAAAAAGTTTTGCTCACCTTTGTATAGACCTTGGAACACGGTAATTAATAGCGTAAGCAAAAATATAGCAATATTTAGATATATTAATTTTTCAATTATTGTACCTGTCTTATATTTATTTTTTAGCGTGTTTATAAAACTCATTATGTAGTTTTAAATTGATTTTTTTTCCAGGAATAAGCAATAATAAATCCAATTAAAGCACCACCAATATGTGCAAAATGAGCAATATTACCAACTGAGTATTTTGTCATTCCAAAAAATAAATCGCCAAAGATCATTACCGGAATAAAATATTTTGCTGCTATAGGAATCGGCAAAAATATCAAGGCTAACTTTGCATCTTTAAAATACAAACCAAATGCAGCTAAAACACCGTAAACGGCTCCAGAAGCACCCACAGCAGGAGTATTGTATAATTGATTCATTGTTTGTAAATCTTGATTTTGATACATTTTAGTAGGATTCATCAATTCTAATAATTCATTTTGAGAAATTCCTGAATTTACTAAAGTTTCTAAAGCTTCATTAAATTGATAATAGTTTACCAATGTGTAAATTATTCCTGCACCAAGGCCAGCAGAAAAGTAAAAGAATATGAATTTTTTTCTTCCCCACATTTGCTCTAAAGGAGTTCCGAAAGCCCATAAACCATACATGTTAAATAAAATATGAGAGAAGCTAGCGTGCATAAACATGTGCGTAATGTATTGCCAGAACCCAAAATGTTCATTTTCTGGAAAATGCAATGCTAACATATTTGTAAAATCTAATTGTAACAATTGCGGAGCTACAAATAAAATTACATTTATTATTATGAGGTGTTTAATACCGTCTGTAAGTTTATTCATAATTAACTATTAAATAAATTATCTATTTGGTTTAACGTTAAAGTTTTAAAAGTTGCTTTTCCAAATGGTGAAATAGCAGGTTCTTTGCATGAAAACAAGTTATTTACTAAACTTTCTTGTTCTTTTTCAGAAAGCAAGGTTCCTGTCTTTATGCTCAATGTTTTTGCAAATGATTTTGCCATCACATCAAAATGACTAAAACTTGCATCTGGTACTTCTAAATTAATATCGTTTAATAACTCTTCTAAAATAATGGTAATTTTACTTTCTGTTACAGAAACCGGAATTCCTTTTATAGTAACGCTGTCTTTCGTAAATTGATCAAAAGAAAATCCAGCATTTTCTAATTCTGTTTTTATGGTATAAATCATCTCTATTTCTGAAGAAGAAAAAGAAATTTTCACAGGAAATAGTAATTGTTGGCTATTTGCTTCTCTTATAGTTATACTCTCTAAAAACTCTTCATATAATACTCTTTGATGCGCTAAAGATTGGTTGATTAAAACGACTCCTGATTTTATTAAAGACAATACGTATTTGCGTTGAATTTGAAATGTCTTTTGTGTTTTTTCTTCTTGTTGATGTTCAAATAAACTTTCGTTTTGTTGGGCATCAGTTGTGTTTACAGATGTATAAAGGGATTCCCAACTTTGTGTTTCTTTCTCTCTTTTAAAAGGAAAATTAATTTCCTTTTGTTGTTCTTCTTTAAACGGATTAAAATCTGGGTCTACTGAAATTTTAGGTACAGATCCTGAGGCACTACCGCCTTTAAAATGATAGGGTGTATCTAGCCCAGCATCTCTGTTGAAATCTAAAACAGGTGCAACATTATATTGCCCTAAACTATGTTTTACGGTAGCGCGTAACATGGCATATAAAGCTTTTTCATTATCAAACTTTATTTCTGTTTTTGTTGGGTGTATGTTTATATCTATTGTGTTTGCGGGTACTGTTAAGTATAAGAAATAAGATGGATGCGCACCTTGTTCTAGCAACCCGTCAAATGCATTTACCACTGCATGATTTAAATAAGAGCTTTTTATAAATCTATCATTAACAAAGAAGAATTGTTCACCTCGTTTTCTTTTAGAAAACTCTGGTTTTGCCACAAAACCTTGTATAGTAACAATATCTGTTTTTTCATCAATAGGAACTAATTTTTCATTCATTTTAGTACCAAATACAGCTACAATACGCTGACGAAGATTTCCTGCTTTTAAATGATAGACTTCGTTATTATTATGATGTAATAAAAAAGAAATATCTGCATGCGCTAACGCAACACGTTGAAATTCATCTATAATATGGCGTGTTTCTACGGTATCTGATTTTAAAAAATTTCTTCTTGCAGGAATATTATAAAATAAATTTTTAACAGCTAAGCTAGTACCTTCTCCGGTTGAAATAAAATCTTGTGAAATTATTTTACTTCCCTCAATTTTGATGCTTGTACCTAACTCTTCGTTTACTGGTTTTGTTTTTAATTCTACATGCGCAATAGCTGCAATAGAAGCTAAGGCTTCCCCTCTAAAGCCTTTTGTACTTAAATTAAATAAATCCTCTGCTTTCTGAATTTTAGAAGTAGCATGGCGCTCAAAACTCATCCTGGCGTCTGTCGTGCTCATTCCTTTTCCATCATCAATTACTTGAATAAGCGTTTTTCCAGCATCTTTAAGTAATAATTTTATATTGGTAGCGCCAGCATCAATTGCGTTTTCTAATAACTCTTTTACTACAGAGGCAGGGCGTTGAACTACTTCTCCTGCAGCAATTTGGTTTGCAACATGATCTGGTAAAAGTTGAATTATATCAGACATTAATTCGTTATAAATATGGATAAATCGAAATCTATAATGTAAAGAAAAATTAAAACTAAAACAGTAATAATTATGAGGAATGTTCTAGCAGTTCTTTTTTCAGATTTCATTTTCAGATCACCAAAAGCGTCACTAAATTTCCCTTTTATTCCTTTGTTTTTTCCTGCGGTAGTTCTAAACTGATCTAGTTTGTGCTCAATTTTAAAAGGATTTCCTTCTCCCTTATAAAATCGAGGTTGATAATCAAATTTTTTATTTGTACGTTTTAAAAATCCCATAGGTTCAGAAATAGTTGGTAAAAAGATGCATCGGATAAATCAATTTGCATACGAACAGTAAAAGCAAATCAAATTTAAAGAATTTAAAGTAAACTTGCTAAAAATGATGTAAAAAGTATTCTTAATAAATGCAGAAAGTATAGGGGGTGCTAAAAACCGATGCTATCACTTTTTCTATCAATATTTTTTATAGCCGCCATCTTTACGGCAGCAACGGCACATTCTATGCCTTTATTACCCAGTTTACCGCCAGATCTATCTATTGATTGCTGTTTGGTATCGTCTGTTAATACACAGAAAATAACAGGTATGTCATGCTTAATATTTAAGTCTACAATACCTTGTGTAACTCCTTCACAAACAAAATCAAAATGTTTTGTTTCTCCTTGAATTACGTTTCCAATAGCAATAATAGCGTCTAATTGCTGGGATTGAATCATTTTTTTACAGCCAAACACTAATTCAAAACTTCCAGGCACATCCCAAGAAATAATATTTTCTTTAATTGCACCACAATCAATTAACGTTTCAATTGCACCTTTTTGTAGGTTTCTTGTAATTTCTGGATTCCATTCAGAAACAACAATCCCAAATCGAAAAGACTTCGCATTTGGGATTGTTGCTTTATCGTAGTATGATAAATTAGTTGTTGCCATATTTTAGTTCTTAGTTTTTGGTCTTTAGAGATTCGATTTTTTCGAACTCTTGAAAACCTAATTTCTAAATACTATTTTGCGTATTTAGCAGCATTTATAAATTTCTCAACATCTCTACCTTGGTCAGATGTTGGATAGTTTTCTTTAATCTTAGTAAATAAAGATTCCGCTTTATCAAATTGCTTTAATTCCATAGCAGTTAAACCTGCTTTGTATAAAAATAAAGGGGTAGTAAACCCATTATTTTTTCTATTAGCAGCTTTTACATAATATTCTAAAGCCTCTTCTGGTTGATTCACATCTGCAAAAGCATCTCCAACTGCACCTAAAGAAATAGGACCTAACATTTCGTCATCAGAATTAAATTTTTCTAAATATTCAATTGCTTTATCATATTGTTTCATTTCTAAATAAGAAACTCCTGCATAATAATTAGCTAAATTTCCAGCATTTGTTCCACTGTAAGATTTTGAAATATCTAAGAAACCGTAATTTCCATCTGCACCTTCCAAACCTAATACTAATAAAGAATCTATTCCTGAACCTGCTGTAGAAGCTTGATCGTAATATTTTCTTGGAAAAGATAACTCGTTAGAAGCTTCTAGTTCATTTGGTTCTGAAATATATTTATTATAGCCTAAATATGATAAAAAGATAACAACAACAGCTACTAAACTTAAAAATAAAGCTTTGCTATTTTGCTCAATCCATTTTTCAGACTTCGAAGCAGTTTCGTCTAAAGTGTTTAAAACACCAGCTGTTTCGAATTCAGATTCGTCAAACTGTGCTTGTTCTTTTTTACCTTCTGCCTTATATTTTTTCTTGTAAGTTGCCATATTTCCTAAAAATTATTGGCGACAAATTTAGTTTTTTTTATTGGATTTAAAAAGGAGATAATTCGCAAAATTTTCAATAATTTGCAATTCGTTTCAAAGACCCAATTATATTCATGTATTTACAGAAGCTTTCTTTAGTTAATTTTAAGAATTTAGAATCGCAATCATTTGATTTTCAACAGAAAATAAATTGCTTTGTAGGTAATAACGGTGTTGGGAAAACCAATATTTTAGATGCTATTTATTATTTATCTTTTGCAAAAAGTTACTTTAATTCGGTCGCAGTTCAAAACATTATGCATGGTGAAGCTTTTTTTATGATAGAAGGAGACTATGTTTTGAATGATAGAAATGAGAAGATTGTTTGCAGTTTAAAAAAAGGACAAAAGAAGGTTTTAAAACGAAATGGAAAAAGTTATGAGAAGTTTTCTGAACATATTGGGCAATTACCGCTTGTAATTATTTCTCCTGCAGATAGAGATTTGGTTACAGAAGGCAGTGATACAAGGCGTAAATTTATAGATGGTGTAATTTCTCAACAGAATAAAAACTACTTAAAGGATTTACTGTCTTATAATAAGGTTTTAAGTCAGCGCAATGCATTATTAAAATATTTTGCAGCGAATAGAACCTTTGATGCTTTAAATTTAGAGGTCTATAATGAGCAGCTTTCGGAGTATGGTGCAAGAATTTTTGAGGTAAGAAAAGTGTTTCTTGAGAAATTTATTCCTATATTTAATGAGAAATATCAAATAATTTCAGATGATAAAGAAACTGTAAATTTGGTTTATAAGAGTCAGTTAAATGATTTTTCTATGAAAGATTTACTACAACAGTCTTTAGAGAAAGATAAAATGTTACAATACACTTCTTCAGGAATTCATAAAGATGATTTAAGTTTTGAAATAGGTAATTATCCTATTAAGAAGTTTGGTTCTCAAGGGCAACAGAAATCATACTTAATAGCTTTAAAGTTTGCACAGTTTGAATTTATAAAGCAACAATCCAATGTAGTACCTATTTTATTGTTAGATGATATTTTTGATAAATTAGACGAAAGTAGAGTTTTACAAATTATCAATTTAGTAGATAATGACGAATTCGGTCAAATATTTATTACCGATACGCACTCCGAAAGAACAGAGAATATTGTAAAACAAAGCAATAAACCCTATCAGATTTTTAAATTATAGTGAAGTTTAAATAATTCAATTAGCATTGGCATTTAGCCAAAAGCGAAAAATGAGACAAACATGGCCAAAAGAGAAAACGATTCTTTTTCTATTGAAGATTTAATGCAACTTTTTATCAAAGAAAATAAGTTGACAAAAGGAATGCAGAAAATTAAGATTGAAGAAACTTGGCATAAGATGATGGGGCAAGGAGTAGCAACACATACCACATCTGTGAAATTGCAAAATAAAACACTGGTTATTCAATTAAATTCTTCTGTTTTACGTGAAGAATTGAGCTATGGGAAAGATAAAATTATAAAAATGATGAACGAAGAAATAGGAGAGGAGATTATCTCTAAATTGATGTTGATTTAAAGTTTGCTTTTACTTATTTTTTTGGAGTTGAGCCATCCTAAACTTTTTTATTATCGCGATGCATTAAAGAATTTCCAACGCCAGCACCTATGGCAATTCCTACACCAACCCAAAGACCTATATTTTTAGTTAGAACACCTACAACAGTTCCAAATAGGAGTCCAATTACAATTCCTGAGGCTAATTTTTTTTCTTTTTTAGTGCTACAACTTATTTTAAAAATTATAATTTTATTTCAACGAAACATTTTAATAGGTCTCAAATCTATACTTTCTAAACATAAAAGTAAATAAAAATATTTTAAGCTGATTTCACAAAAAAAAAACTCGCAACCAAAGTTACGAGTTTTCTCTAAATATTGCTTAGACTATAAATTTCTAAAATTGCTCTCTTCCAGAAAAGTGAAAGTTTCCTTCAATTTGTGCATTTTCGTCCGAATCAGAACCATGTACAGCATTTTCTCCCATAGAAGTTGCATATAATTTTCTAATAGTTCCTTCTGCAGCATCTGCTGGGTTTGTGGCACCTATTAAAGTTCTAAAATCGTTTACAGCGTTGTCTTTTTCTAAGATTGCAGCCACAACTGGTCCTCTTGTCATAAATTCTACTAATTCACCAAAAAACGGACGCTCATTATGCACAGCATAAAAAGATTCAGCATCTGCTTTTGTCATTTGTGTTTTCTTTAAAGCCACAATTCTAAATCCTGCAGCGTTAATTTTGTCTAAAATTGCACCAGTATGTCCGTTTTCTACAGCATCTGGTTTAAGCATTGTAAATGTTCTATTTGTTGCCATCTTATTTTTTAAAATTTTGGCAAAATTACACCTTTTTTATCAATAATAGGTTAAGGATATACTTGAAATAATTCTTGTAAGAGTTTGTTGTCTTTTCCTCTCATTTGCATTGTTATTTTATGCGTATCAAAATCAAACTTTAACACTCCAAAACTAATTTCAGAAACTACGTTTTGTACGCGATACTTATTGGTTTCATTGGTAAACCCTTTATATGAGTGCGTAAGACCACTAGAGGTGAAATCTACCAATGGAAAAGAAAGATTTGCAAAAGTTGTTTTTGAAAACTCAGAAATATGTCGGTCTCCTGAAAGCAACAAGACACCTTTGGCTTTACTTTTTAAAATGGTTTTCTTTAATTTCTCTACTTCATGCGGAAAATTACCCCAAGTTTCAAAACCGTGCTCTGCGGCTAAAACTTGAATGCTACTTGCAATAATATTAAAGGCTGCTTTCGAATTCTCCAATTCAGTTTTTAACCAAAGCCATTGCTTTTCTCCTAAAACGGTTCCTTCTCCAAAAGTATTTGGTACAAATCGTCTTTTATTTTTTGTAGATTTTGTCAATGCAGTTCTAAAATATCTTGTATCTAAAACAAGTACTTTCACACTTCCTTTTTTAGTTTCAAAGATTTCTGAATGGTAGATTCCTTCTTGCTTCCTTCTAGAGCTAGAGGCATCAATATTAAAAAAATCTAAAAATACCTGTTGTGCTTCTTTTTTTGAAGGAGATTCTATACCACTGTCATTTTTACCATAATCGTGATCATCCCAAGTAGCCATTACAGGAATGTTATTCACGAGGTCTAGATACCCTTTTTGGTTTTTTAAAGCATTGTAATCCGCTCTTAGTTCATTTATGTCGTGCGTATCTGCATAAATATTATCACCGCCCCAAATCCATAAATTTGGTTTATTTTTAATGATTTCTTTCCATAAAATGTTTTCTGTATTTTGCCTATTACAAGAGCCAAAAGCAATGGTAAAATCATTTTCTCCTTCATGCACTACTTTTTTTATTGTACTGCAAGAAATCAGTAAAAATAGTATTGAAAAATAGCAGATTTTTAAAAAATTTTTCAAAATGAAATAGTTTAGGTTTTTTACAAATGTAAACCAAAATTTATTTTGAGCAATGTTAATAAATTGTATCTTCGCCTAGTATGATTTTAAAAGGATTTGAAGCATTAAAAAGCTTTCTTAGTAAACCAAAGAATATTGTATTAATAGGGCATAGAAATCCAGATGGAGATGCTATGGGATCTACTTTAGGTCTACAACATTATTTGACAAAAAAAGGTCATAAGGCTACTGTTGTTGTGCCAAATGAATATCCAGATTTTTTACATTGGTTGCCGGGTTCAGAAAACACTTATCGGTTTGATTGGCAGAATAGCCAATCTCAGAAAGCTATAAACGCATCAGATATTATTTTTCTCCTAGATTTTAATGCATTGCATAGAGTTGGTTTCGACATGCAAAAGACGTTAGAAAAGTATCCAAATGATTTTGTAATGATAGATCATCATCAACAGCCAGATGATGTGAAATACATGTATTCGGATGTTGAAATTTGTGCTACCTGTCAAATGGTATATCAATTTATTGAAATGAACAACGATTTAGATTTGATAGATGAAGCAATTGCAACTTGTTTATATACAGGAATTATGACAGATACGGGTTCTTTTAGGTTTCGATCGACTACCAGTAAAACGCATAGAATTATTGCAGATTTAATTGAAAAAGGTGCTCAGAACGATAAAATTCATAACAATGTGTATGACGCTAATTCATACGGCAGACTATTGTTGTTAGGACAAGCACTTAGTAATTTACAGATTTTACCAGCATATAAAACAGCATTTATTACACTAACAGAGGCCGAAAAGAAAAAGTTTGATTTTCAAAAAGGAGATACAGAGGGCGTAGTTAATTATGCACTTTCTTTAAAAGGTATTATTTTTGCAGCTATTTTTATTGAAGATAAAGAACAGCATATTATTAAAATTTCTTTTAGATCTAAAGGAGATTTCTCTGTAAATCAGTTTTCGAGAAATCATTTTAATGGAGGTGGACATGATAATGCAGCAGGGGGTAAGTTCAATGGCTCTGTTGAAGAAGTAATTACAATATTTAAAGAATTGTTGCCAACGTATAAAAATGAATTAAATAGATCTTATGAAATATAGTTTGTTTTTTGTTTTTTTATATTTTCTAAGTTGTTCTACTCCTCAAGCAAGAAGACCTATAAACCCCAAACCTTCTGCCACAATATTTCAAGAAAACATTGCAGCTACAAAAAAAATATTTGAATTAGAAGAGGCTGAAATTTTAAAATACATAGAAAATGACAGTCTAAATGTATATGAAATTTCCCCAAACGGATTTTGGTATACGTATGTTCATCGAATACAAGAAGATTTAATAACCGCTAAACCAGGAGATATTGTAGAGTTAACTTATGATATTAGAGATTTAAGTGATCGTATTTTATACAGTAAAGAGACCTTAGGTATTAAAAATTACCTGGTAGATAAGGAAGATTTTATTTCTGGAATTCAAAAGGGAATAAAGTTGATGAAAGTGGGAGAAACTATTATATTTGTCATTCCGTCTTACAATGCTTTTGGCATTTCTGGTGATGGAAATAAAATTGGAATAAATAAAACTATTAAGAGTAAAGTAACATTATTAAATATTAAATAAATTAAAAAAGATGAAATTAGTAAAAAAATTAGCAGTCGTAGCAATAACAGTTTCTATGTTTTCATGTGGAAACCAAGTACAAGATGTAAAAATTTTAGAAACAGAATTAGATTCAGTTAGTTATGCAGTCGGTTTAAGTATGAGTGGTCAGTTAAAATCAAACTTTAGTGAAGTAAATAAATCAATTTTATCACAAGGAATTAGAAACGGCTTAGATTCTACTAACTTATTAATTGATGCAAAAGATATGCAAGAGGTTTTGAGTGGCTACTTTAAAAAGAAGCAACAGGCTCAGATGGAAGAGCAACAAGCAGCAGCGTCAAAAGCAGCAGAAGCTAAGTTTGGTGAAAATAAAAAAGCGGGTGAAGATTTTTTAGAAGCTAACAAGTCTAAAAAAGGTGTAAAAACTACAGAAAGTGGTATTCAATTCATCGTTTTAAAGGAAGGTTCAGGTGAAAAACCAGCAGGACCAATGACAAAAGTAAAAGTACATTACCATGGTACAAATATAGAGGGAAATGTTTTTGATAGCTCTGTAGATAAGGGAACGCCAGCTACATTTGGTTTAAACCAAGTAATTAAAGGTTGGACAGAAGGTGTTCAGTTAATGAATGAAGGCGCAAAGTATAAATTCTTTATTCCTCAAGAATTAGCTTATGGTGCGCAACAAAGAGGTGAAAACATCAAACCTTTTTCTACGCTAATATTTGAAATTGAATTATTAGAAGTGTTAAAATAAAAACATGCAGAAATTTTTCTTTGTTTTTATAATATTTATGCTATTAATATCTTGCATTCCAAGTAAGTATAAAGACTTGGAAGCGGGTATATACGCAGAGATTCAAACAAATAAAGGAAATATCTTATTAGAATTATATACTGAAAATGTACCTAAAACTGTTGCAAATTTTATTGCTTTAGTTGAGGGTACAAACAGTAGATTAGTAGATTCTTTAAAAGGTAAAAATTTTTACGACAATATTATTTTTCATAGGGTTGTGCCAAATTTTGTAATTCAGGCTGGTGGTTTTACCTCCGAAGGAAGAAAAAGTACAGGGTATTTTTTTGGGGATGAGTTTCCAAGAAATAAAAACGGAAATATTATTTATAAGCATGATGATCAAGGCATGCTATCAATGGCAAATGGTGGACCATTAACAAACAATAGTCAGTTCTTTATAACGCATAGAGCAATACCTCATTTAGACGGTAAACACAGTGTTTTCGGTAAAGCTATTATAAATTGTCTAGAATTAAAAAAGTTACAAAAAACACATACAGATACGTTACAATTAAAGAATGCAATTAACGTAACAAGAATGGAAGTAATAAATAAGGTTTCTCAGAAGGATACCATTATTACTATAAATATTATTAGAATAGGTGCTAAGGCTCAAGATTTCAATGCAGCGAAAACTTTTAATGAAGAGGTTATTAAATTTAACAAGTCTCAAGAGGAAATAGCGAAAGAAGAAAATAACATAGAAGAAGAGAGATACGCTAGTTATCTATTAAAAAAGAAATCTTTTTTAATAGATATGGAAGAGTCTAAGGCAAGGAAAACAGGCACCGGTTTACGTATTTTAAAATTAAAAAAAACAAAAGGTAAAAAAGTTTTTATTTCAAAAAAAGTGACCGCCAATTATACTTTGTATACTGCGGATGGTAAAAAAATGAACTCCTCAGATGATATAGGGAAACCTATTGTTTTTGACTTAAATAATACACAAAAACCAATGATAAGTGGTTTAAAAGAAGGACTTTTATCTATGAGGTCAGGTGAAAAGTCACGTTTTTTTATTCCCTATACTATTGGTTTTGGAAATCAAAAATTCGGTCCTTTTCCAGAAAAATCAGATTTAGTTTTTGAAGTAGAAATCTTAAAAATTGACAAATAATTTGTTAGACATTATACAAAAAGACAAAGAATTACTTATTTTTCTAAACAATTTAGGTAACGAAAATTGGGATACACTTTGGCTTGGCATTACGCACCAATTAAACTGGGCGCCATTATTTATTTTCATCATTTTTTTAGTGTTTAAAAGTTTTGGATGGAAGCGTGGGGGTATAGTTATTATTTCTATGATCTTATTAGTTGCTTTTTCAGATCAATTTACAAACCTTATTAAAGATTCTGTAGAACGATTAAGACCCAATAATGATCCTGAAATTAAACATCTTTTAAGAATATTTATAAAACCACAGAGTTTTAGTTTCATGTCTGGCCATGCAACGACTTCTACATTTTTCTCTGTTTTTACGGTTCTTTTACTAAGAGATAAATACAAATACATATATTTTATTTTATTATTTCCTTTAGTTTTTGCTTATAGTAGAGTCTATTTAGGTGTCCATTTTCCAATAGATATTTCTGTAGGAATTATAATAGGAACCCTTTTTGCAAATTTGTATTTTATATTATACAAGAAAGTAGATAGAAGGATTTTTGATTAATTTTTATTTGAATATAAATACTGTTTTGCCACTGTCTCTTATACACATCTCCGAGCCCACGAGACCGAGGCTGATCTCGT
>OJIK01000175.1_pt1 | contig 23763 bp, 16 predicted proteins | sample 1595571 | NCBI WGS metagenome assembly OJIK01 (sample SAMN05416791, study PRJEB24817) | seawater metagenome | isolation source: Sea water | place: Canada:Atlantic | collected 2013-11 | reverse complement strand
CGAGATCAGCCTCGGTCTCGTGGGCTCGGAGATGTGTATAAGAGACAGGATCAAACGTAACCACTATTTCGCCACGCTTTAATTGGTTCATTACCTGCTGCACTTTCTTCTCAAGACTAGTTTCATGAGCTCCATAGTCAGTCCCCTCTCGACTAATAAATTCTTCGATAATCGCCGTTAGTGTCTCAACTGCCAGTTCTTGATAAGGAATATTCATAGTGAGTTACTAAACGAGCTCAACAACATTTAGCTCATTTGAGTTTACGGAATGTGTTTGCAGTTCGGCGAAAGGAAAATTCTTCGTGTCGGCTAACTGCGACAACGAAACATTAGCGATGCTGGTAAATATGGTCTCAACGCGGCCCGGATGACTCTTATCCCACTGCTGTAGCATTCCCTTGATTGCCTGTCGTTGCATATTGTCCTGCGTCCCGCAGAGATTGCAGGGAATGATCGGGAAATTGCTGAGATCGGCGTAGCGAGATATCTCCTTCTCTTTACAATAGGCCATAGGACGAATAACGATGTTTCTCTTATCATCGCTCAACAGTTTGGGCGGCATCGCCTTTAACTTACCTCCATAGAACATATTTAGAAATAGCGTTTCCACTATATCGTCTCGGTGGTGGCCTAGCGCGATCTTGGTGGCACCAATAGATTGCGCGTGGTTGTAGAGAATCCCTCTACGCAGCCGCGAGCAAAGACCACAATAGGTCTTGCCCTCCCCCACCTTATCGGTGACGATAGAGTATGTGTCTTTCTCGATAATTGTGTAATCCACACCAAGGTCATCAAGATAGGCCGGCAGAACATGCTCTGGAAAGTCTGGTTGCTTCTGGTCTAAGTTCACGGCATGTAACTTGAAATCAATAGGCGCGTGTTTCTGCAAACTTAGCAGGATGTCCAACATCGCATAAGAATCTTTCCCGCCGGAAAGACAGACCATCACCAAATCGCCCTCTTCAATCATATTGTAATCAGCGATCGCGCGCCCAACATCTCGGCGCAGATTTTTGCGTGACCGGTTCAGCAACGATTTCTTTCCACTGCCGAAGTCTTTTGCCACCGGATCGCTGGTGGCAAGAGGCTCTATACTGCTTAAGGAGGATTCAATAGGCATAGGATCTAAACTCTCTCAAGCACCGTAGAAATACCCTGACCCAACCCGATACACATGGTAGCCAGCCCCAGTGTTGAATCGTTGTCTTCCATATTGTTTAACAAGGTAGTGGTGATGCGTGTGCCCGAGCATCCCAAAGGATGACCTAGGGCGATAGCTCCACCCTTCAAGTTTACCTTTGACTCAACTACGCCTGTCAGTTTCAAGTCTTTGATAACCGGTAAAGATTGTGCGGCAAACGCTTCATTGAGCTCAATACAATCGATATCGTCTATAGAGAGCCCTGCCTTGGCAAGCGCTTTGTGTGTGGCTGGAACGGGACCATAGCCCATGATCGAGGGGTCTACGCCTGCATAGGCCATAGATCGCACTTTCGCTCGGATATTCAGGCTTAACGACTGAGCCTTCTCAGCACTCATTAACAACATAGCAGACGCGCCATCTGATATCTGCGAGGAAGTGCCCGCAGTTACAGTGCCATTAACAGGATCGAAGATTGGTCGCAACTGCGCCAAGCCTTCTACCGTGGTGTCTGGCCGAATGGTTTCATCATGTTCTAGTAAGATTTTTATGCCGCGCGCATCATGCCCTTCGATAGCTACGATCTCATTGGAAAATCCACCTCCTACGCGCGCCTTCTCGGCTAGCGCATGAGATCGAACAGCAAACTCATCTTGCTGCTCGCGACTGATTCCGTGCATCTTAGACAGTACCTCTGCTGTTACTCCCATCATCCAGGATGCTTTCGCGATATGCTTTGAAGCCTTAGGATTAAGGTCGATGCCATGCACCATCCCAACGTGACCCATGTGTTCCACACCACCTACGATGAACTGATCACCGTTATTACTCTGAATTGCCATCGCCGCTGTATGCAGCGCCGACATAGAGGAACCGCAGAGCCTATTTACTGTCTGCGCACAGGTAGTGTGTGGCAACACGGACATTAATGCCGCATTTCTCGCTATATTCCAGCCTTGCTCTAAAGTTTGATTAACACAGCCCCAGATCACATCTTCAACTTCTTCTGGCGATACTCCCGCATTCCTTTCGAAAAGCGCATTGATTAGTCGTGCTGACAATTCTTCCGCACGCACATTACGATACGCACCACCCTTGGATCTAGCCATTGGTGTTCGTATTCCATCTACGATTACGGCGTCTCTGGCATTTAACTTCATGTTATCTCCTAACAACTTGTATAAGGCATTCATAGATATTTACTAGCTGATGCCAAAAATTCTGGTTTGTTACTTATAAAATGTCTCGTTAGCTGAGGCCATAGCGCGCAGTTTTTCAGTCGGGTGATAGAGCTCACCCAGATCTGCATACTTATCTGCTATAGCGCAAAATTCAGCTAGGCCTAAGCTATCCACATAGCGCAGCGCTCCTCCGCGAAATGGCGGAAAACCAATACCTAGCACCAATCCCATGTCAGCTTCGATCGCCGTACTAACGATCTCATCTTCCAAGCAGCGGATTGTCTCCATACATAAGGCAACCATCATTCGCTGCACGATTTCCTCGTCTTTAAATTCTTTGCTTGCAGACGCCATCGAAGCCGCAAGTTTCTCAGTTGCTGAGTTCGGAAGCTTCTTCGGCTTACCTCTCTTGTCGTTCTCATAAAGATAGAAACCACTGCCGGATTTCTGCCCAAGATCCTTCTGCTCAAATAGTTTGTCTATTACCGTTTCTATATCTAACTTCATACGATCGAAGCCAGCCGCCATAACAGCCTGCGCATGAACCGCCGTATCCAGACCAACAACATCCAACAAATAAGCAGGCCCCATAGGCCAACCGAATCGCTCCATAGCCTTATCGATCTGCTTGTAATTAGCACCATCGTTTATCAATCGCGAAAAAGCACCGAAGTACGGAAATAGAATGCGATTAACTAAAAAGCCCGGGCAGTTGTTTACCACGATAGGCACTTTCCCCATCTTCTTAGCATAGGCTACTGTGGTCGCTATCGTCTCGTCACTGCTCTTCGCTCCGCGAATCACCTCCACGAGAGGCATTACTGGTACTGGATTAAAGAAGTGCATGCCACAGAAATTTTCCGGGTGCTTTAATACGGTTGCCAATTCATCTACCGAAATGGTGGAAGTGTTGGTCGCGATGATCGCGTCCTCCCGAACTAACGATTCGATTTCCGCTAGTACAGATTGTTTAATCTTAGGGTTTTCGACCACGGCCTCAACGACGATATCGGCCTGGCCAATGCTGTCATAGCTCAACGTAGGCTCGATGCTGGAGAGTATGCTGAACATCTTGTTGCCGTCTATGCGCCCCTTCGCTAGTTGCTTGTCTAGCTGCTTTCGCGCTTCCGCCATGCCCAGATCAATACCCTCTTGGGCTATGTCCTTCATGATGATAGGCGTGCCCTTCAATGCAGACTGGTAGGCGATTCCACCGCCCATAATGCCTGCACCCAGCACCGCCGCCTTCGAGATTGATTTCGCTGAGGTTTGTTGTCTCTTCGCTAAGCCACCGAGAAACTGATCATTGAGGAACATCTGCACAAGGTTAGCCGCAACTTCAGTTGCTGCCAGCTTAATAAAGCCCTGATGCTCCACTTCCAATGCGCCAGCACGATCCATCACCGCCGCTTCCTGCATCACCGTTACCGCCGTAATAGGAGCTGGATAATTCGGACCTGCAGCAGCGGCAACCATACCCTTAGCTGTCTCAAAAGCGACATTCATTTCTATGGGTGTAAGTGTCAGCGGGGAAGTCTTCTGTGCGCGGATTTTTTTGTGGTCTAGCTTTCCATCATTACACTGCTGAATGATTTTCTCGGCCGCCTCAATGAGTATGGACTCATCCACAATCGCATCGAGCGCGCCTTCAGAAAAAGCCTGTTTCGCTTTAATATGCGACCCGCTACTAATCCACTGGTTAGCATTATCTGCCCCGATCATGCGTGGTAATCTAACGGTACCGCCGAATCCAGGCAATATGCCTAGCTTAACCTCAGGGAAACCTACAAGCGCCGATTCTGTGGCTACACGGTAGTCCGCTGATAATGCCAATTCGAAACCTCCACCTAGCGCGATGCCATTTATGGCTACGACTGTGGGAAATGGCAGGTCTTCTAGATCAGAAAATATCTTATTCACTTCGACGAGCCAGGAGTGCACCTGCTGCTCTCCTTCGGCAAACTTTGAGGTAAATTCAGTAATATCGGCACCAACAATAAAGGTCTTCTTAGCACTTGATAGCACAAGACCCGGCACATCGGCTTTTTGCAGAGCGGCTACCGCTTGCTGCAACTCACGTAGAGTTTCTTGATCGAATTTGTTTACAGATGAACCTTCCAGGTCGAACACCAGGTTGGCAATGCCAGAAGGCAATACATCGACGCTTAGCGCCTTGCCTGAGTAGATCATAATTAGCTCCAATGTAGGGTGAACCGCGCGATGGCTCAGAACCGAGCATTATAGCCCTGCTGGCCCTATATAAGAAGTCGCGGACTTTACGGCCAGATCACAGGGAATTGGGTTATTATCACACTATGATCAAACAGTTAGAGCTATTCCAAACCGCAAAGAAAAATCTGAGAGCAGTCGCTTACTTACTGAGTGCCAGCATTATGTTGCTAGCGAACAGCCCCTCGACGGCAGCGCAGAGCGCTGTCATCTTGCTCTACCACCACGTCGCCGATGACACGCCTCCCTCGACGTCTATTTCCCCTGCTAACTTCGATGCACACTTAGCCTATTTGCGAGACAACGGTTTCAACGTCATTGCACTAGACCGACTGATAGACAGCCTACGCTCCGGTCAATCGCTACCCGAGAAATCGGTAGTAATAACCTTCGACGACGGATACAAGTCCATCTTCGATGAAGCATTTCCCATGCTGCAAACCTACGGCTATCCATTTACGCTATTCCTAAGCACCGGGCCTATCGACGATGGCTTGAGCAACTACATGACTTGGGATCAGGTTAGACAGATGAGCGCCGCCGATGTGATCATCGCTAATCACATGGTCGATCACCCCTATATGCTAGAGATGGGAGACGATGAATCTCATAGTCAGTGGCTCGCGAGGCTAAGCGAGAATCTATTGAAGGCCGAGCAAAGAATAGAAGCACAGACTGGGCAATCTCATCGCTATCTTGCCTACCCCTACGGGGAGTATAACCCTGCTATAAAGTCACTCTTGGAGGAGCTCAATTTTGTCGGACTAGCGCAAAATTCTGGCGCCGTGGGTCCTGAATCAGACTTTCTCGCCCTACCTCGATTTCCGCTTGCTAGCATCTACGCGAATTTGGATACGGCGAGCACGAAGTTCTCTACCCTGCCGTTTTCGATAACTCAAGTGCGACCCGATTCTCCTGTAACGTCAAATAGGAGTCCGTCGGCCGTACTTAAATTCGAGGATGGGAACTACAATTTCAATCAGATTGGCTGTTTCGCGAATAGCCAGCCGATACCGATGACTTGGATAGATAGGGAGCAAGGTGTGTTGGAATTGAATCCCGAAGAGAGCTATCCAGGAAGACGCTGGCGGTATATCTGCACCGCTCCGGATACTGACTCGAATCGTTTCTACTGGTATTCAGTGCAGTGGATTAATTTGGATTAGCACAATCCGCACGAGCAAACTACTTTTCAATCCAGCGACGATCTCTTCGTCTAAGGTTATTTTGATAAATTAGCGTCTGCACTTCGTCAATATAGTTCGCCCCTCGCTGAGAGTAATTCTCCAAGCCTTCAACAAGTTCAATCGAGTTCAAGCTCAGACCTAGGCGCCTGAGCCGTGCGCGCTCTTCGCGAAAGTCAGCATAAAGATTATGGCTATTGATATTCAGGAAATAACCTTCAATTGCAGCCTCTATCGAGGCAAAACTCTTCACCTCGTGAGTAGCACCTTCAATTCTTCTCTTGGGAATGATGCCGCAGCCCTCTACGAAGCACCATTGTCCGAAAATATTGTTGCCCTCCAGTGCGAATCTGGAGGTACCCCACGCCGATTCATTGGCAGCCTGTGCTAGTACCAGAGACGCTGGAATAACATCTACGCTCAATAGCAGTTCTTTTACTAGCCCCTGATCGTTCGTCGTCTGCGCTTCTACTCCATAGGTAACTGCGAGGTCTATCACCCATTGTCTTTCGCGCCCACTCAGAGGGACCCCGTCACCTACAATCTCAGCATAACTGAGCAGGCGAAGTCGCAGATCACTAACGAGGCTATTTTCATAACGTACGTAGTCTTGCAGGAAATCGAAAAATTGCTGTTTCTTCTCATCGATATCTGAGATCGAGGCGAAGTCCGGGAATACTACAATCGGTTCAGGTGTAGCCGAAAAACCGGCAATGGAATCATGAGTGGGAGCGAACTTCGTTACGGCGAACGTTAACGCCACTAGAGCGAGCGCGACAAGGCCCGCAAAGGCAAGCTCGAGCTTACGTTCCTGCCCTGTAATTTCATTCTCCAAGAGCACCGAAACTCCCTAGTCATTATTTCTACAGGTACATTTATTTACTGGCTGATTATTGTCTCAGCAAAAAATGCGTAAAGTGACGCGAACCAATAAAGATTTTCGCCGAATTTGCAGTTCAGAACAACAATTTCCGACGTTTGCTTCTAGCTCGCTCTCTACCAAGGGTGAGCTATCTATTACAATTCACTGAAATCTCAGAAGATTCTGCTGTTCACAACTAAAACCCTTGGCAGCAGTGCCAATCTGAAAAGACTAACGTCACAACAAGGGATTTGGTTCTAAGCTAGCTTGTCTTATTTGCTGCCTCCCCTGCAGTCCGGAGACGTTGACGAAGAACCCTGCCGTTGCTCCCATTCCTGCTGAGTATACAAATGCATGGCTAATGCGTGCACACCGCCTGCCAGCTCGGTCTGTAGCAATTTATAGACTGACTGATGCCTGCGCACCAAGTTCAAATCTGTGAATGTGGCAGAAACAGCCGTGATATTAAAGTGAGACTCAGTCGCTGGTCCACCATGCATATGACTCTCGTTCGCCACCTCTAACATCGATGGCTGTAATGCCTCCGACAACTTTGCTTGAATCGTATCCTGTACCGACATTGCTAACATCAACTCCCTAAATAGCCACTAAGGCCAATTATAATTCCATTCAGTATAACGTAATTACAGTCGATACAATTCAGTGGTCATGCCCACCTAGCCTCGTTACACTGTCGCCCTCATGGAGCCCCAAAATGGCCATTTCTTGGTACCCCGGACATATGCACAAAGCCAGCAAAGAGCTGGCGAAGATCATGCACCAAACAGATGCAGTGATCGAAGTCCTTGATGCACGTATACCCGAATCAAGCTGTAACCCTTTGCTCGCGAATATTCGTGAAGGGCGACCGTGTATCCGAATTTTGAACAAATCAGACCTTGCCGACGACAAAGTCACTCGCGCCTGGGCCGCGCATTTCTCCAAACTCGATAATAGCGCCTGTCTCATCAACGGCAAGGGCGCGCAGATCAGTCGAGCAGACATCGTAAAAACCGCAAAGAGACTCATCAAGCATACCGACGAGACGGTGTTAATTCAGGGCCAGATCGTTATCGACGGTATTCCTAATGTTGGCAAATCGAGCCTCCTAAACCTATTGGCTGAGCGCAAAGTAGCCAACACCGGTAATGAGCCCGCGGTGACCAAGGGCCAGCAGCGCGTCAAACTGCAACAAGGTTGGTACCTAATCGATACTCCAGGCATGCTCTGGCCGAAGCTGGAAGACCAAGAGAGCGCCTACAGATTGGCAATTACAGGCACGATTCGAAGTACAGCAGTAGAAGTCGCAGACATTGCCTGGTTCCTCGCCGAGCTATTGCTGCGGGACTATCCCGAGCGCCTAGTCGAGCGATACGCTTTACCCGGCTCCGTCACTGAGCCCGAACCCTTCTTCGACGCCCTCGCTAAGCAGCGCGGATCCATAGGTCGCGGCGGACGAGCAGACTTGAACAAAACGTCAGAAATATTACTAAACGAATTTCGCTCAGGTAAACTAGGCACATTCAGCCTGGAGACACCTCCCTCGTAATGTCGCAGCGCGCGCACGTTCGGCGAGATATCCATTAAGCAATACACGTTACAGAAGGCAACCCTAAGCATGGCCGTAGTAAGTACTCCTAACACCGAGCACAGCAATTCTGTTCAACCCCCGAAATTACACCCAGCTTTCGAATGGCAGCGAAGCGAAGAGATTAGCTCTCTGAACATCACTATGGAGGAGTATGTCCATTCAGTGACGGGGGCAAAGCACTACCACCTGAGCAGCGAAAATACGGAGAATGTCTTCCTCGTCGCGTTTAGAACCGTTCCTATGGATTCCTCAGGCGTCGCGCACATTCTGGAGCATACAGCTCTTTGCGGCAGCAAGAAGTTCCCTGTTAGAGATCCATTCTTCATGATGATTCGGCGCTCGCTGAACACATTCATGAACGCGTTCACCAGCAGCGATTGGACTGCCTATCCGTTCGCCAGCAAAAACAAGAAAGATTTCAACAACCTGTTAACCGTATATCTCGATGCAGCGTTTTTCTCGCGCCTACATGAACTCGATTTTGCGCAGGAAGGACATCGCCTCGAATTTGCAGAAGCAGAAAATCCGGATAGCGAACTACAATATAAGGGCGTGGTCTTCAATGAGATGAAAGGCGCCATGAGCTCCACAAATAGCGTCTTATGGCAAACCATCAGCAAATACGTTTTTCCGACTACGACCTATCATTTCAATAGCGGTGGCGAGCCCGATCACATTCCCGATCTCAGCTATCAGCAACTGCTGGATTTTTACAAGAGCCATTACCATCCCAGTAATGCCGTCTTTATGACCTTCGGCGACATATCCGCATTCGATCATCAAGAGAAATTTCAAGAGCAAGCGCTTTCACATTTCGACACGCTGGACATTAACATCGAAGTAAAAGATGAAAAGAGATACCTGGCGCCAATATCCGTCGAAGAATTCTATGCAAGCGAGGAATCCGATAAACCGCAAAGCCATGTAGTCCTCGCCTGGCTCTTGGGGCGCAGCACCGACCTTGGCGAGTTGTTCCGAGCGGAGCTTGTTTCTAGCGTCTTGCTAGACAATAGCGCGAGCCCCCTGCTCCGAGCACTCGAGACTAGTGAGCTAGGCAGCTCTCCATCACCGATGTGCGGATTGGAAGACTCGAATCGTGAGATGAGTATGATGGCGGGCCTCGAAGGCTGCACGACACAGTCCAGCGAAGCCGTAGAGAGTCTCATAATCAAGACTCTAGAAGACGTGGTAAAGAACGGTATCCCCTACTCGCAGGTTGAGGCATCTCTGCATCAATTGGAGCTGCATCATCGAGAGATTTCCGGTGACAGCTACCCTTATGGACTGCAGCTTATTCTTGCCGGTCTCTCCACTGCAATGCACCGCGGCGACCCAATTGAGCTTTTGAATATCGACCCTGCTCTTGCCGAATTGCGAGAACTTATCAAGGACGACCGATTCATTCCCAATCTCGTACAGAAGCTGCTGCTAGACAATCCACATCGAGTCAGATTGACGCTAAAGCCTGATCCAGAGCTAGCGAAACGCAAGGTCCAAGCAGAGCTAGATCGGCTCGCCGCTATCAAGAGCGCGCTAGGTGATGAAGAAAAACTGGCGATCATTACACAAGCCAAACTTCTCGCGGCGCGACAGACCGAAGAAGATGACCCAGGCCTGCTTCCAAAAGTTGGCCTTGAGGATGTTCCCCAGTCCATCAGTGAACCCGTCCGCTTCGATACCGTTCTCAGCAGCAGCAATGCCCCAGTTACTTATTACGGGCAAGGCACTAATGGGCTCTGCTATCAGCAAGTCATAATGTCCATACCGCAAATCGATCAAGAACTCTTGGATGTATTGCCTCTATATACCACCTGCCTGACGGAGTTTGGCGTCGGTGAGCGAGACTACGCTGAGACACAGGCCTGGCAGGCCCAAGTAAGCGGCGGTATAAGTTGCTTCAGCAGTATCCGCAGCGATTTGAACGACGTGCAATCAAGCAGGGCTATCATCTCCTTCTCATCGAAATGCCTAGCCGACAAGCACCTGCAAATAACTGAATTGCTGCATAGCACTATTCATGATGTTCGTTTCGATGAGGATAAACGACTGCAAGAACTCATCGAGCAAATTTGTACACGCAAGGAAAACAGCATCACAGGACAAGGACACAGCCTAGCGATGAGCCTTGCCAGCAGTCGCATGAGCCCAACCGCCCTACTCGGACATCGCTCTGGCGGCCTAGAAGGCATCAAGCAGCTCAAAGCGCTGCGGGCGCAGATGGAGCAGAAGGCTTCGCGCATCGAGTTACTGGGCAAGTTCAAGTCCCTGCATGGAAAAATCCTAGCTGCAAACAAGGAGTTTCTCGTGATAGCAGAGCCTGAGCATCGCAGCCAGTTAATCACGGACATCGACAGTGTCTGGGGAGCGTCGGTTGGCGGCGCGGATGATAGCCCCCTGTCATTGCCGCCTCTCAGAGAGAGCGTCAGACAGGCATGGTGCACGACTACTGCCGTGAACTTCTGCGCCAAGGCCTATCCTACCGTTGCCTCAGGTCATACAGATAACGCCGCCTTGCAGGTATTGGCCGGCTTCATGCGCAATGGCTACCTACATAGGGCAATTCGAGAGCAAGGCGGCGCCTATGGCGGCGGAGCCAGTCAAGATGCTAGCTCGGCGTCATTCCGCTTCTTCTCCTATCGAGACCCACGACTGCAGGAAACGCTGGCAGACTTCGATACAGCTATAGACTGGGTCATCTCGACCGAACACAAGCCTCATCAGCTGGAAGAGGCAATATTAGGCGTCATAGCGAGTCTCGACAAACCAGCCTCACCTGCTGGAGAGGCAAAACAAGCCTATTTCAATCAAGTCTTCGGTCGTACTTTGGAGCATCGGAGCCAGTTCAGAAAACGGGTACTAGGCACTACCATCAGTGACTTAAAGCGTGTTGCGGAGCAATATTTAGTTCCCGACAAGGCTAGTATCGGCATTATCTGCAACAATGAATCTGCCGAAAGTCTGAATATCGACGACATAGAAATTATTAATTTATAGTAATAACAACCTATTGCAGATACTTTTGAATGTAAAATAAGAGGCTTAGAAATCTATTGAGATATCTATGGCAATATCGGGAACTTTTCTCTACATGGCTAGTCATAGTTAGTGTAGATAGATGTAATACAAAATTGTGGGTTTTGTTTCATTTATCTCTCCCTTGATAGTATATTTGGCCCAACTGCCTCCGGTGGTTGGGCTTTCTTTTTGTGGCTCCTAAATTCCAAAAAACGCCTCATCTGACTCTGACCTCTTCGCACCTCAAGCCTCCACGATGTGCCTGAATCCAACCCAATCGCTCAATAAAAATAGGCAGTAGAGACTAGTAATTTTATGGATGCACAACAAGCCCAAAGAGAAGCCACAAATGTCACTTTAGTTGGCATGTTTTTCGATCTGCTGCTCGGGGTTGGCAAAATAGTGGGCGGCGTCCTAACAAACTCATTCGCGCTGATCACAGATGGAATCCACTCACTGACCGATGCCGGTACTGACATCTTCGTTTTAGTAGTCGCACGTGTTGCTAACGCCGAGCCCGATGCAGAGCATCAATACGGTCATGGCCGCTTCGAGACTCTGGGCACAATCGCGATGGGCATCGTCTTCTTCATCACTGCCGCCATCCTGATGTATGACAGTTTCAACCGACTGCGGCTCAACGAACCGCTACCTACCCCTGCTGCCGCCGGCATAGTTATCGCGCTGATATCCGTAGCGACCAAGGAATGGATATATCACTTCACGATGCGTGTAGCGAAGAAGCTTAATTCCAGCCTCCTTAAAGCAAACGCCTGGCATAGCAGGACTGATGCGATCTCTTCAATAGCTGTACTCATCGGTATTTTGGGGGCACGTCAGGGCTATCTGTGGATGGATACAGTTGCAGGTATGTTCGTTGCCCTAATCATAGCGAAAATAGGCTGGGAACTTTGCACCGACAGCCTGACTGAGCTCGTCGATACCGCCGTCCCGAAACAGCGCCGAGAACAATTCGAATCCTGCATATTAAGCATCGATGGAATCCGCGGGATCACGGAGCTACGCAGCAGAACGACCGGTGGAAAAATAATCTTGGAAGTTAGGCTGCTGGTTAATTCATATATTTCAGTATCAGAAGGCCATCAACTTGGCGAGCTAGCAAACAAATCACTTATCAGTCAGTTCGCTGACGTCTGCGAGGTACTCATTCACATTGATCCCATTCAACACGAGACCATAGGAGATGAGTCGCAATTGCCTGAACGAACTCAAGTGATGGCATCTTTAAAGGCGTGCTGGGAGAGCTTGATAGATCAGCACTCTATCGCATCAATAGACCTTCACTATTTAGGAGGCGCGATTGAAGTGGATCTTGTGCTCGACGTCGACGTCTTATCGATGACAATAGCTAGGGACTTGGAAGCTGCCATCGAGGCGGAACCACATATCACAAAGTTGCGTATCTTTAACAAATTGTATGAATCTAATCACGAGAGCGCTTCATCTTGAAAGCGTTCTGCCGCTACAGGCTAGAGTGACATATTTACTTTCAATTGGGGCTCAATTCCCTATACTAATGCTCTGCATCTGCTGTCGATATTGGGATGCTGAGGTACCAAAATAAGACTAAAAAGGAAATCCGGTTAGCAATGAAACCGACTGATATAGCCGATCCCGATTACTTTCATAAAGTTGTAGACTGCCAGTGGGCCTGTCCCGCCCACACCCCTGTCCCCGAATACATACGTTTGATAGCCGAGAAGCGCTATACCGATGCCTATATGATCAACTGGCAATCGAATGTGTTCCCCGGCATCCTCGGACGCACCTGCGATCGTCCCTGCGAGCCTGCATGCAGACGTGGACGAGTCGAAGAAGAACCTGTTGCCATATGTCGATTGAAACGAGTTGCCGCCGACTATAAATCTGACATTACAAATCGTCTCCCTCTAATACCGAAGAAAAAGAACGGCAAACATATTGCCCTCATCGGGGCCGGCCCTGCCTCTCTGACTGTTGCGCGAGACCTCATGCCACTCGGTTATGAGATCACCCTGTTTGAAAAAGACTCTCTTAGCGGCGGAGCCATGCGCACTCAGATTCCTAGATTTAGGCTTCCCGCAGAAGTGTTAAACGAGGAACTAAATTACATTCTCGAAATGGGTGTTAATTGCCGCTTCGGTGAAGAGATTACTAGCATGCGTGACATTTTGGCCGAAGGTTACGACGCCGTATTTGTTGGCACCGGCGCGCCTCTGGGCAAGTGGTTGGATCTACCGGGGCATGAAGATGCAAAGGACAATATACATACTGGCATCGAATGGCTCGCCAGCGTTGCCTTCGAACATATTACGAGCGTGGGAAAGAACGTACTTGTACTCGGCGGCGGCAACACCGCGATGGACTGTTGCAGAACTTCCAAACGCATCGGCGGTGAATCGGTAAGTGTGGTAGTACGTAGCGGCTTCGAAGAGATGAAGGCTTCGCCTTGGGAAATCGAAGATGCGATGAACGAAGACATACCTATACTGAACTTCCACGTACCGAAACGCTATGTCATTGAGAACGGCAAACTCGTCGCTATGGAATTTGAAAAAGTTCGCAAAGAAATCGATGAGAATGGCAGACGAAGACTCGTACCAACTGGAGAAGAGCCCGCGATATTACCCTGTGATGACGTGCTCTGCGCCATTGGGCAGGAGAATAGTTTCCCGTGGGTAGAAAGAGACCTAGGCATCGAGTTTGACCAATGGGAAGTGCCAGTCCTTAACAAGTCCACATTCCAATCGACCCATGAAAAAGTTTTCTTTGGCGGCGATGCTGCTCTCGGGCCCGACAATATCATTACCGCCGTTGCACATGGGCACGACGCAGCCGTATCGATCCATATGCAGTGCGAGAAGCTAGACATCACCAAGCGTCCGGATCCGCTTACTAATCTTAGCAGCCAGAAGATGGGCATCCACCAGTGGTCTTACAAAAACGACATTAGCGATGACCTGCGTTTCGCGGTACCTCATGCCGACAAACAAGCCACGCTGAACGATATCAACATCGAGGTAGAACTCGGCTTCGATGAACAACTTGCGTTCAACGAGACGAAGCGCTGCCTGAACTGCGATGTACAAACCGTATTCACCGACAAACTCTGTATCGAGTGTGATGCCTGTGTGGATATCTGCCCTACCGACTGCATCACATTTACCCAGAATCAGGATGAGCCCGAGCTCAGGAAAAACCTTCTAGCGCCAGCCGAGGATGCTGAACAAGATCTATACGTTTCCGGTCTGCTAGCAGGCACCGGACGCATCATGGCAAAGAATGAAGACTTGTGTCTGCACTGTGGTTTATGCGCCGAGCGCTGCCCCACCAACGCCTGGGACATGCACAAATATTTATTCAATACGGCCAAAGCGGAAGACGCATGTCAGAGTTAATTCAAAGCTCCAAGGTCACCAGCCTAACCAAGGTCAATGACTTCGTAGTCAAATTTGCGAACGTAAACGGCTCCGGCTCCGCGAGTGCCAATGGCATGTTCGCGAAGGCCGTGTTTCGCATGGGAATACCCATTAGCCCGCATAATATATTCCCTTCCAACATCCAGGGATTACCTACTTGGTTTGAGGTGAGGATCAACGAGAACGGCTATTTGGGACGGCGCGAAGGTGTCGACCTTATCGTTGCCATGAACGAGCAGACCATAGGCAAAGATATCGCCTCAGTAGTGTCAGGTGGCTATGTCTTGTATGACTCCTCGAAAATCTTAGCAAATGAATTGCTACGCGACGATGTGACTTACCTTCCGATCCCCCTCAAAGATATTTGCCTGGAAGAATTTGAGAAACCAACGCAGCGGCAACTATTCAAGAACATCGTCTACGTCGGCGCTCTCTCCGCGTTTCTCAATATCGATTTCAAAGTGTTAACCGAGCTGGTCGGCGATCAGTTTCGCGGCAAGGAAAAGCTTATCCTGCCGAATATTCATGCATTGGAACTCGGCCACCAATACGCTAGCGATAATTTTGAATGCCCGCTCAACCTACGGCTGGAAAAAAGCGAGAAAAACAAAGGTAAGATTCTGATGGACGGCAATACCGCCACTGGTCTAGGTTGTGTCTACGGTGGCGCCACAGTTGCCGCTTGGTATCCGCTGACTCCTTCAACATCGGTAGTAGATAGCTTCACTAAGTACTGCAACCGTCTGCGCATCGATGCAGGTACCGGCAAGAAAAAATACTCTATCGTACAGGCCGAGGATGAACTTGCAGCGATAGGCATAGCGATTGGCGCAGGCTGGAATGGGGCCCGCGCATTTACTGCAACCAGTGGCCCAGGCATCTCATTGATGCAAGAATTTCTCGGACTCGCGTACTTCTCTGAAGTGCCTATCGTGCTGTTTAATATTCAACGAGTTGGCCCGTCTACCGGCATGCCGACACGCTCACAACAGGGCGACCTACTCTGCTGTGCCTACGCCTCTCATGGCGACACCAAACATGTGCTCCTGTTTCCCGGGAATCCTAGCGAATGTTTCGACTATGCAGCAAGTGCGTTCGATATTTCAGACCGGATTCAATCTCCGGTAATAGTGATGAGCGACCTAGAACTCGGCATGAACGAACAAATTTGTGATCCACTTAATTGGGATGACAAGAGTCGCTACGATAGAGGCAAGGTACTCAACGCAGAGCAGTTAGAAGAAATTGAACGATATGGGCGCTATCTCGATTCCGACGGCGACGGCATACCCTACCGGACCTATCCCGGCACTCATCCTCATAAGGGCAGTTACTTTACTCGTGGCAGCTCCCATGACTCCTATGCCGCCTACACCGAAGATGGCACCGTATACGCTGAGGTCATGGATAGGTTGACTCTTAAAATGAAGACGGCTGTGAACTATCTTCCGGAACCAGAATTTTCCGAGAGAACTTCAAATAATTTAGGCTTGGCGTTTATAGGCACTACAACTAGCGCCATTAATGAAGTTCTCGATAGCTTAGCAAAGAAAGGCATAACGCCGGATACGATGCGTATCCGTGCATTCCCTTTCCACGATAGCGTGACGGAATTCTTTGACGCCCACGAACTCGTCTTTGTAATAGAGCAGAATCGTGACGCGCAATTGAAGAGTCTTCTTAAGATTGAATGCAATATTCATGAAGAAAAAATGCATTCGATTCTCAGTTACGATGGCGTGTTAATTACTGCGCAACACATCGAGAAGTCAATTCTCAATTCCATGACCGATATGAATGCAAGCGGCGAAATTCCCGCGTAAAACGGCAGCGATTATGAGTTATATTAATAAACCAAAATTCAAACACCCACAGATGCAGACCAATGATATCGGTCTAACGCGCAGAGATTATGAAGGTACTCTGACTACTCTTTGTGGGGGTTGCGGGCACGATTCAATCAGCGCGGCTATCATTCAGGCCGCTGCCGAAATGTCTCTAGAACCACATCGAGTTGCCAAGATTTCCGGCATCGGTTGTTCCTCGAAAATCCCTTCTTACTTTCTCAGCAAAGCACACGGGTTTAATTCAGTGCACGGGCGCATGCCTTCCGTTGCGACTGGCGCTAATATTGCAAACAAGGAACTCTACTACGTTGGGGTTTCAGGCGATGGCGACAGCGCTTCAATCGGGCTTGGGCAATTCTGCCATATCGTTAGGCGTCGCATAAACATGCTGTACATCGTAGCTAACAATGGCACCTACGGTCTTACCAAAGGTCAGCTTTCAGCTACAGCCGATCTTGGCTCGAGAACCAAGTCAGGCGAAGAAAGTCAGTTCGACAATATCGATATGGCTACGCTCGCAATCGAACTGGGTGCAAGCTTTGTTGCCCGCAGCTTTTCGGGAGACAAGAAACAACTAATCCCCCTACTTCAGGCAGGCCTCTCACATAAGGGCTTCGCGTTTATCGACGTGATCTCACCCTGCGTGACATTCAACAACACAGATCTTTCGACACATGGTTACAAAAACACCTGGGAGAATCATATCGCTCTAAGTGAAGTAGACTTCGTGCCAATGCGCGAGGAGATTACAGCGAGTTACGGAGCAGGTAAGGAAAAGGAAATAACCCTGCACGACGGGTCGGCCATCCACTTACATAAAACAAGTAACGACTACGATCCGTCAGATAAAGAGAACGCTTTGCATCACATCAATGCCTATAAGAAGCAAGGCAAGATCGCGACCGGCCTACTGTATATCAACCAGTCTACGTCTGACTTACACGAATTGCAGGAGACCGTGGATAAGCCTTTAAACAGCCTCGGCAATCAAGAATTATGCCCAGGCAGTGAAGCGCTCAACGACATCAACAATACGTTTCGGTGATGTATTTACCGCTGTTCTTTGATTAGATCGTAGGCGGCCTTAATCGCTTGCGTCTTTTCAGTCGCTATATCGATCATCTCTTCTGGCAAGCCTTTTGCCACTAGTTTATCCGGGTGATGCTGATTCATCTGCCGTCTATAGGCCTTCTTCAGCTCAGGCTCACTGCAATCAGGCGATACGCCTAACAATTCGTACGACGCCTTAAGCTTGTCCTTATAGGAAGCGCTATCAGCGAAGTGAGCCTGACCAGACAAGCGACTAATCAGCGCGTCGAACTCAGGTTTCGAGTAGCCTAGGTCGCTAGCGATCCCCTCAATTAAGGTTTTCTCGCGCGCATCCAGTCGGCCATCCGCGAAGGCGGTAGCCACTATAATCTCTAGAAATATCTGTATTAAATTTCTTCGCCGAAAGCTCTCTCGTTTAAATTGCGCAAGCACCTCGTGTATAGGGAAGTCTGGCTTTTTTCCTTCGTTAAAGAGGTTGATGGCTACTGTGCGTTGCTGAGAATTCAGACGCATCTGCTCCATGACTCTTTCCGCCATGGCGATTTCATCGATTGTGACCTTACCGTCGGACTTAGCGACATAGCCCATCAGCGCGAACGTCGTGGTAAAGAATACTGACTGCACGCGCTCAGTAGCGCCTAGACCCAGCGAATCATCCAGTGAGAGGCCATCTAGTCCCCCGTCGAAGTAATTGCCAAGGGCTGCGCCTAAGACTGCACCCAAGGGCCCGCCCATCATGAAGCCGAATGTACCGCCTACTACCTTTCCCCACCAACTCATATTAGTACTCGTTACTGCTGATAAATTAGTTTGCCGTAAAACCTGCTAATCCAGAACCTAGCATTGGCCCCTATCGACAATGTTCAATCGAGATGCCCATCATTGGGAAGGGAGTCTACTAGGAAATGAGGCGCTGAAACCAGTCCTTGTCTAATTCTCGTCTACATCCATCTAACTGTACCGCAAATCGGCTTGAGTTCACCTGCACGCGGGCGGCGGTGTCTATCAACCACTGTTTATTCCTGTAGGTAGCGCGCTGGTAGCCGCCGTTGCCCTCGTGGTAGGCATAATAAAGATGCATAGCATTATTATTCGAGATGTTACTTATCCGTGTGGAGTTCGCGTTATACCAAGCCACGAAATCGATGGCGTCTGAGAAATTCCTACGCGACGCACGGCTGTTGCCCGAATTCTGTTCATATTCGAGCCAGGTTTCATCGAGTGCCTGCGCGTAGCCATAGGCAGAGCTCGGCCGACGGCCCGGGAAAATCCATAAGAATTTGTTTCTATCCGGCTTCGCGCGAGACTGGAAAGAAGACTCTTGATAGATAAACGCCATGTTTACCGACACTGGAATGCCCCAGCGCAGCTCTGCACTCTTAGCAGCGTTATACCACCCTCTGCGATCCTCGAATATGGAGCAGATGTCTGCGACGCTTTCTGGAGGCGAACTGGCACAGGCGGCTAGCAATGATGCTAGCAAAGGCACACAGGCAATGTTTGTCTTATGATATTTCATCATGTTTCAATTCAATTACATCAGTTTATTCAGATAACCTGAATATTAAGCAGTTAGAGCATCAAGATGCACAATAAATTCCACTTCATCGAGAATTTTAATGCCTAATTCTTCCGCTTTCGCGAGTTTTGATCCAGCGCCAGGCCCTGTAACTACACAAGAGGTATTCTTCGAAACGCTCCCAGCTACCTTCGCTCCCAAAGCTATCAACTTGGCCTTCGCCTCGCTCCTGGACATTTGTTCGAGGGTGCCCGTCAGTACGTAGATTTCTCCCAGCAACGGCTTTGCTGAATCGTCGTGACTAGGTTCTATGACTGGCCATGTCACACCGCTGTCCTGCAATTCTTTGATCATCTCGACGTTGTCACTATTACTAAAAAATACCCGAATATGCTCCGCCATTATTGGGCCGACATCAGATACTTGCACTAGGCTATCTAGATCAGCGGCAATGATGCTCTCTAAAATGCCGAAATGGGTGGCTAGCTGTAATGCAGTTGCCTCTCCCACCTCTCTTATGCCCAGCGCAAATAGAAACCGTGGCAGACTCGTCTGCTTACTCTTTTGTATAGCAGCAACTATGTTCGCCGCCGACTTTTCACCCATCCGCTCAAGACTGGCAAGCTGTGCGGCCGAAAGCCTATAGATGTCCGCCACGCTCGTAATAAGCTCTTTGTCTACGAGTAGCTCTATAAGCTTGTTTCCGAGACCCTCTATATCCATCGCGCTGCGGGAAGCGAAATGCTTTATAGATTCCTTACGCTGTGCCGGACAGATTATTCCGCCGCTGCACCGATAAAGTACGTCTCCATCTTTCACGACAGCAGATGCACAAGCCGGACACACCTGAGGAATCGAGATGGATCTTCTTTTTATCTTCTTAGCAGCGTCATGGGGAATGACCTTGACGACCTTAGGAATTACGTCCCCCGCGCGACGAACAATCACTCGATCGCCGATTCGCAGCCCTAGGCGTTCGATTTCGTCCATATTATGCAGAGTAGTATTGCTCACGGTAACACCACCCACGAAGACCGGCTCAAGCCTGGCTACCGGTGTAATGGTGCCGGTTCTTCCTACTTGGAATTCAACATCGAGTACCGTTGTAGATTTTTCTTCGGCTGGAAATTTATAGGCCATAGCCCAGCGCGGGCTGCGCGCGTTAGTGCCTAGCTGCAGCTGGAGTTCCAGATCGTCTACCTTCAAGACGGCGCCATCGATCTCATACGGCAGGTTTTTTCTCTTTGCTAGCAGCTCTAAACAATAGGTAAGACAGGCATCGACGCCCTTCTCTACACTCCGGTCTGGGTTCACAGGAAGCCCCCATTTCTCGATCAAGGTAAAAATCTCACTCAATGTCTTGGGCAGCCTGATACCTTCGACTAGACCGACGCTGTAGCAATACATCTTCAGAGGTATCTTCGCTGCCTTCTTAGGATCTAGCTGTCGAATCGCACCTGCTGCCGTGTTGCGCGGATTGACAAATATTTTCCCACCCTCTTTCTCAGAGGTTTCATTCAGCTTCTTGAAGCCGTCTTTACCAAGAAATATTTCGCCTCGGATTTCAATAACGGTATTTTTCTTTTTCTGTTTTAGCTCGAGTGGGATACTACTTATAGTACGCACGTTATGAGTAATGTCTTCCCCAGTAACGCCGTCTCCACGAGTGGCTGCCTGCTCTAACATCCCATCTTTGTACAACAGACTAACTGCGATGCCATCCACCTTGGGCTCACAACTGTATTGAATACTCGACTCTGTCTCTAAGCGTTTCTTGAGACGTGTCTCGAATGATTGTAGGTCGGCCTCATCGAACACCTTGTTCAACGAGAGCATGGCAATTTCATGTCTGATTTGAGTGAAACCTGCAATCGCCTCACCGCCAACACGCTGTGATGGCGATGCTTCGTCGAGTAGTTGGTATTTGATTTCTAGTTCTTCGAGACGCCGCAGCAAGGCGTCGAAATCGGCATCAGGAATTCCCGGCGCGTCAAATGAATGATACAAGCGATTGTGATGCTCGATCTGCTGCCGGAGAGTAGCTACTTCGGTTAGGATTTTTTCAGGAACTGCCATAGGGGTTAGTTCTGAGGTTTAGTTCTGAGACTTGGTTCAAAAACAGTACTTACTTTAACCGCGTGCGGCTGCTGCCTTGAGACGGCGTAATTCGAAGTCTCGAATGCGCTGACGATAATGCTCAATGGTCTGCCCGGTCATGCCGTTTCTGTGATCATCTTTAAGATCTCCGCCCAGCGTATCACGAATTTCTTGCGCTACAACCAGCATTTGCTCGAAGGCATCTAGATTGTTGATGGGCGTTGGCAATGCTAGAAAGAAGCTGATGCCCAGCGTGGTGAACTCGTCCATGTTATTAAGATCGAAGGTCCCGGGATTCAGCATATTGGCGACGCTGAAAATAACCGTACTCTGATGCTCCCTACTAAGTCGCTTGTGAAATATATTCATATCGCCAAACTTTAGCCCTGATGTGATCAAGACTTGTAACAAGTCATCGCCCGCGAACACCCTGCCGTGTTTCGCCGTAACATTGAGCACCAATACTTCCGAGTGTTCGAATTCATCGGCTTGCGTCTTCTGCTCTGGTAGATCAATCTCTAAACTGGCTGCGCGCTTCTGATCCAATTCATCGATGATCTCTTCATCGACAATTTGATCTACAACTACAGGCACTTCATGCGCAAATTCTTCAATATCTACTTGTGCAGGCACTTCCTCAAAAAGCACATCATCGGATTCGTCTTCTGGAAGTGCCTCAATCTCGGTTTTGGCTGTTTCAAGCGTAGCTTGATCTACTGATTCCGGCCCCTGCTTCGACTTACGCCCAAACAGAGAAAATAGAGAGCGGCTCTTTGGCATATCCACAGCGTCTTCTGTAGTTTCATCGATCTCCTCGAAAAGACTAGACTGATTAGCCTGATCAAGAGACGGGGGATTAACGCCTATGCGTTCGCCAGCTGACATCGAAAAATCGTTCGCGCTACTATCAGCATCAAATAGTGCCGGCTGCTCTTCTTCGGCCTCTTGTTCATTTACTAATTCTTGTTCGTCGAGTTCGGTTTGCTCACTGAAGACATCATCGAAATTGCTTTCTACATGATCTTCATAACTGTCATCATCTGTAGTCTCCTCGTCTTCCATACTAAGCGCTACAACTTCATCCTCTATCTCTGACTCTTCAACGTAGTCTGGTGCGATCGAACTCATTGTGTCCACGTTGCTTTTAATCTCATCCTCGTCTAGCTCTTTTTCATTATCATCACCACCATAGTCGAGTGACGTAGAAACTGAGTCGCCCTCATTTCCAACAACGTGTTGCTGCGGGACTTGCGGCTCGACAAAATCGGCTTCTATTTCTGCCTCAATTTCATCTTCGTCCCAGTCTTCACCGATACTGTGCTCATGGCTAACAGGAGTACTGAAATCGTCTTCCTCGGTTTCTTCGCCGTGCCCGTATTGCTCTCGCGGGGCGTAGTCGACTGCCTCTTCCACAACAGGCTCTTCAACCATCGTCGACTCGGATTCAAAATCTTCTACGACCTCCACTTCCTGCTGGTACTCTTGTGCGGGAATTTCCCTTGCCACTGTAGTCTGAGACAGCTCAACAGCATCCATCAGCACGGGGATATGGCCATCAATCTCCGCGTCAGTCAGGTTAAGGAATTGCGCCTTCGTTTCCGCTCTGTCCAGAGCATTATTCTGTCGGTTCACTTCTTCTAACGAACGAGTAACAACCCGGGCACCGCCGCCAGGCAGTTCCGCGAGCTCTAGAGATTCAAGGTCGACGTTTTGAGGGATATTCTTATCGATGGCTGACTTGATCTGACCACGGCGGGCATTGATCGCAACATATAGGCCTCTAAGCACCACAGCAACTATGGCTAAGCCCAACAATAAGATGACTAATTCGCGTCCATTCATAGGAAATCTACAATACTCGATAAGAATGTGTTAAAAACGTGAAAATTTTTAATGTTATCTGACAGTTACCGTATTTTCTTTAGCATAGAAACAGGCTATTTGAGTTGCGGCGCGCAAGAATGCGCCCCGCAGGATGCAAGAGGGGATACCTAGGTGCTACATAGCAGCCAATTCGGCTGCCTCTTCGATATCAACGGCGACGATTCTAGACACACCAGGCTCGTGCATAGTCACGCCTAGAAGCTGGTTCGCCATCTCCATAGTGATCTTGTTGTGTGTGATGAAGATGAACTGCACATTCTCGGACATCTCCTTAACCAGATTCGCATAACGCCCAACATTCGCGTCATCCAGAGGGGCATCAACCTCATCCAGCATACAGAATGGCGACGGGTTCAGGCGGAAAATTGAGAACACTAACGCGATCGCGGTCATCGCTTTTTCACCACCTGACAGTAGATGGATCGTGCTATTACGCTTACCCGGCGGTCTCGCCATAATAGCAACACCGGTATCCAGCAAATCTTCGCCAGTCATATCCAGATAAGCGTGGCCGCCACCAAAAACTTTTGGAAACAGATTCTGCAGGCCAGCGTTAATCTTGTCGAAAGTATCTTTAAAGCGTGACCGAGTTTCCTTATCGATCTTGCGAATAGCATTCTCAAGAGTGTCCAGCGCCCTCTCTAGGTCTGCATTCTGCTTGTCTAGATAGACCTTGCGCTCTGACTGCTGCGAGTATTCGTCGATGGCAGCCAGATTGATTGGACCCAAACGCTGAATTCTATT
>OJIK01000168.1_pt1 | contig 24426 bp, 26 predicted proteins | sample 1595571 | NCBI WGS metagenome assembly OJIK01 (sample SAMN05416791, study PRJEB24817) | seawater metagenome | isolation source: Sea water | place: Canada:Atlantic | collected 2013-11 | reverse complement strand
GATCTACACCTCTCTATTCGTCGGCAGCGTCAGATGTGTATAAGAGACAGGTAGACTTGAACATCACCGAGTAGTTCTATCTTTTCGACTGTCCCGTCGGCGCTTGTTTCGGCGGCGGGAATCCTGCCCGAGTTTGCTGCGATGTTCCAGCGCGAATCGCCATTTTGATACAGGCGAATGAAAGGCTTTTCAAGCTCAGTGCTGTCATCATTGTAGTGAACTTGGCGCTGTGCCTGTAGAGTGTAGTTTACATTGCCTTGCGAATCGTAAAGTATTGTATTGATGCCTTCGGAATAAGCACTGAAGTCTAGGCTTGAACTGGTGATAGGAGCGTCTGCTTCATTGCTCAAGGTATCAAACGAATTTATGCCGACGAACAGGGCTATTGCGATTACTCCTGGAACAATAATGAGGCCTATCCTTTGCATAATTTGTTCGCGCTTGGAATTGGTTGCAAGTAGTTGAAGCCTAACACGAATTTGCGGCTTTGGTGGTCCAAATTATCGGGTGAGTCATCGGGCTCTAGCGCTGAGAAAAGGCTAGTGATTGGCTTGTGCATTTAAGATGAAATCAGTAATTTCCCTGACTGCACCTTCGCCGCCGCCGCGTGCGGTGATCGCGCTTACCGCCCCTTTTACATCGGGGTGAGCGCCAGGAACTGAGAAGCTTAATCCAACGGCTTGTAGCACTGGCAGGTCAGGCAGGTCATCTCCTGCATAAGCAATAGCGTGTGCTTCAATTCCCTTATTAGCAATTATTTCTTTTAGGACATCGATTTTATCTTCGCGGCCCTGATAAAGGATATCTATGCCTAGATCGGCGGCACGCTTAGTGACTATATTTGATTTTCGCCCAGTGATAATTCCGACAGGTATGCCCGCCAGCAGCAGCATTTTTATGCCGTGGCCATCGAGGCTGTGGAAGGCTTTGCTTTCCTCGCCTGAATTGGAGAAATAGAGCCTGCCATCGGTGAGGATACCATCAACATCGAGTAGTAGTAGTTTGACCTTGCTGGCAGATTCGATAGCCTTTTCTTCACTGTTACTAAAAATCATAGAATCCATCCAGGCTAAACTACGTTCGACTGTAATAGGTCATGCATTTTCAACATGCCCTCCACCGGTTGAGACTCACTCTTAACGATTAGCACATACACATTCGACTCTTGCATTATTCTAGCCGCTTCCGCTGCAAGAGCATTGGCGTCAATGTATTTAAAACTTGGCGACATAACTTCGTCGATGGTGATTGTTTGTATATTTTTTCCGGAATCTATCGTGCGTCGTAAATCCCCGTCTGAGAAGACGCCAAGAAGATTTCCACTTTCATCTACTATAGTTGTTAGACCAAAGCCTTTGCTGCTCATTTCAAGTAGTGCTTCAGGAAGGGATGTGCCGGTCATGACTTTCGGAATAGCATCGCCAGAGTGCATAACATCTCGTACTTTTACTAAGAGGCGTCTGCCAAGATTTCCACCTGGATGAGAGATGGCAAAGTCATCGCGAGTAAAGCCGCGAGCTTCTAGTAAGGCCATTGCTAATGCATCGCCAAGTACTAGTGCAGCGGTAGTACTCGATGTTGGAGCTAGCCCGAGGGGGCAGGCTTCCTCATCCACTGCTGCATCTAAGTTTGCCGACGCAGCCTCAGCCAATTCAGACTGCTTGTCGCCAGTTAAGCTTACTAGGGGAATGCCTTTTCGTTTCAGTATCGGCAGCAGGGATAATATTTCCCCTGTGGTACCTGAATTTGATATCGCGAGCACAACATCTTGGGCGGTTATCATGCCTATATCGCCGTGACTGGCCTCAGCTGGGTGTACGTACATGGCTGTGGTGCCGGTACTGGCAAGCGTGGCGGCTATTTTCTTACCAATATGACCGGATTTGCCCATGCCGATCACCACTACGCGCCCTTCACAAGCCAATATAATCTCGCAGGCCTTAACGAAGTCCGCATCGATACGATTGAGCAGTTCACTGATGGCAGCGCTCTCTATCTCTATAGTTCTTAGAGCGCTGGAAATGAGGGGGGAATCGGAGTTCATAGTGACCAGATTATACCTTAGGCGAGTGCGTCAGACTACTTTGGAGAGAGTCTGTTTAAATCTGGTAAAGCATGACGCTAAACCAGCCAAGATAGAGCGACATGAAAACAGCGCCATTGAATCTGCTGATCATCTTGCCCTTCTTGACGCCTGTATAGCAGAAGTAGGCTAGCATGAGAGTAAGTATTAGTACGCCAGTAAAGTCTCGATAGAGGAGCGCAGGTTCGATCGCGCCTGCTGCAAACAAGCCGGGGAAAGGCAGTACTGCGAGTAAATTTAGAATGTTCGATCCAACAATGTTGCCAATCGCAAGGTCATGATGCCCTTTCAGGACGCAGGTGACCGATGCGGCTAATTCGGGAAGACTAGTCCCTAGAGCGACAACGGTAAGGCCGATGATCGCCGTAGAGACGCCAAGAGACTCGGCAATAGATGTGGCTGCTGCCACGAGAGCCTCTGCGCTCAATACTAGGAGTGCGAGCCCTAATACCATATAGGCAGCAGCTTGCAGGCTATTTACCTCGCCAATATTTTCGTCATTGAGATCTGCTGGCGATCCTGTCTTAACCTTCTTGCGGAATAACCTATAGCCAAAATAGATGGTAACGAGTATGAATACTATGGCATCGAATACGCCAAGGAAGAGATCCAAAAATAAAATACCGGTAACGAAGGTGACGAGAAGCAGCGCTGGAATTTCTTTGCTGACTAGCGACTCAGGTGGCTTAAGTGGGCTAATCATTGCAGCAACGCCGAGAGCCACCCCTATATTGAAAAGGTTGGAGCCCAGCGCATTGCCGATAGCCAATTCTGGCTTACCGTTAAGCGAAGAAACAGCTGAAGAAAAAATTTCAGGGGCTGACGTGCCGAACGCAACGATAGTGAGGCCAATCATCAATGGGGAAACCCCAAAGTGTCGCGCGAGGACTGACGCGCCAAACACAAACTTGTCCGCTCCCCAGATTAAACCAATAAATCCGAGAACGATGATGACCGTGTCGAGAAACATATACGAAGTATTCTTAATGCCGAGAAGAAGCGGCCAATTAGAAGATTCTTTGGGGAGCTTTGCAAGTAATAATTTATTGAACTGTGCATTTCATGTAAACTGCCCAACTGCTCTATAGAGGTTCAGTCCGCATTCAGCTCTTTTTCTGTATTTTAGTGCTGTAGGTATTCCCTTAGCGGGTTCTAGGACTTAGCTTGGAGTAACGATTAAGGATAAGCAAATGAAATCATTGAATAAATTCGTAGTTGCCCTCGCCTTTGTGGGGATGTTGCCAGCACTCAGCTATGGACAACAATACACGGCTGTTGAAACGGCTGAGATTGGGGTAATGAACCTATTGAGTACGGTACAGGAGTCTCGCGGACTATTTCTTACTGATCGAGATAGCTACTTCGGGGCTATTGAGGAAGTGCTCAATTCTATAGTGGATTTCAATGCTGTCGCGGTGGTGGTTATGAACCGCTATGCCGAATCCGCAAGCGACGCGCAGAAGGATCGTTTTGCCGATATATTAAGGGCAACGCTGACGCGTTTTTACGGCGCTTCCTTGGTTTCCTACGAAGGGCAAGAATTAGCCTTCCTTCCATCAAATAATGCAGATGCCGATCCGCGTGCCGATACCATAGTAGGTATGGAGCTGCGTGGTGGTGATACTAATTTGCAGTTGCAGTATCAAATGTTTCTTAATGAAAACGATGAGTGGAAACTCAAGAATCTTAGCTTAGTTGGCATCAATTTGGGTAGACAGTACTTTACTCAATTTTCAGCGTTGATGGGTCAGAATAACAATGATATCGATGCCGTATTAGATAACTGGAAGTAAGTCGGAGTATTAGATTGGACGCTAGTCAGATTACCACTTTGCTTGATGTAGAGCTTTCCGATTGTCAGGTGACCGTTGATGGCGGCGATGGCAAATATTTTGTAACAGTCATAGGCGATGTGTTCGAAGGATTGAATGCCGTAAAACGGCAACAAACCATTTACAAAATTTTGAACGAGCACATAACCAGTGGAGCCATTCACGCAGTCACTATGAACCTGATGACTGTGAACGAAAGCCAGGCCTCCTGAATACACATTTTTCCCGCCGAGAAAATCAATGGACAAATTACTAATCAAGGGAGGCGTAAGCCTTCAGGGCGAGATTCGAATTGCAGGTGCAAAGAATTCCGCTCTACCTATTCTGGCGTCTACTCTCCTTACTCGCGAAACGGTGCAGATTTGTAATTTACCGCATTTGTTCGATATCACTACGATGATCGAATTACTTGGGTGTATGGGCGTGGAGCCTGTAATCGACGAGAAATTGAATGTCGAAGTGAATAGCAGCACGATCAAACATTTTAGCGCGCCCTATGAGTTGGTTAAAACAATGCGGGCATCGATCTTGGTGTTGGGGCCATTATTAGCGCGCTATGGCGAGGCAGAAGTTGCGCTGCCAGGCGGTTGTGCTATAGGTAGCCGGCCAGTAAATCTCCATATTTCGGCCTTGCAGTCAATGGGTGCGGATATTGTGGTCGAGGACGGTTACATCAAAGCTTCTGTTGAAGGAAGGCTGAAGGGTGCTCATATCTTTATGGACATCGTAACTGTAACGGGAACAGAGAATGTCATGATGGCAGCTACTCTGGCAGATGGCGTGACCATTATTGAGAACGCAGCGCGGGAGCCTGAGGTTGTAGATCTAGCCAATTGTTTAGTGAAGATGGGCGCGATTATATCGGGGCAGGGCAGCGATACTATTACAATTACAGGCGTGAAAGAACTCCACGGTTGTAGCTACTCGGTGATGCCGGATCGCATCGAGACGGGCACCTATTTAATTGCTGCTGCAGCAACGCGCGGGCATATTAAGGTTAAAGATACGCGGCCTGATATTCTCGAAGCGGTGCTTAGCAAATTGGAGCAGGCCGGCGCCGACATAAAGGTGGGCGATAACTGGATCGAATTGAACATGCATGGCAAGCGTCCTAAGTCTGTATCCCTGCGAACAGCTCCTTACCCTGCTTTCCCTACGGATATGCAGGCACAATTTACCGCGCTTAATGCGATAGCAGATGGTACTGGATCGATCACGGAAACTGTTTTCGAGAATCGTTTCATGCACGTTCACGAAATGAATCGAATGGGCGCCGATATAGCAGTAGAAGGAAATACCGTTATAGTAAAAGGGGTCGATGCATTAAAAGGCGCGCCAGTTATGGCGACAGACCTGAGAGCTTCGGCAAGTCTAATCATCGCTGGGCTAGTATCCGAAAACGAAACTGTTGTGGATCGCATTTATCATATCGATCGCGGCTACGAGTGTATCGAAGAGAAACTTCAGCTTCTAGGTGCTACGATCCGGCGGGTGCCTTCTTAAAGGGTACTAACAATCTCCTGATACTGTGCCTTCTCATGAAACTTATTCAAAAAAACGCTATTCAATATGAACTCTGATCAACTTGTCATAGCCCTAACCAAGGGCCGTATCTTGGATGAAGTGCTGCCCTTATTTGAGCAGGCCGGCATTGTGCCCGCTGAAGATATTAGCAAGAGTCGCAAATTAATCTTCGACACCAATTCCCAGAACATCAAACTCATGGTGATCAGGGGCAGTGATGTTCCAACCTATGTAGAGTTTGGCAGCGCAGACATGGGAGTTGTAGGTAAAGACCTGTTGCTTGAGTACGGAGATGAAGGGTTCTACGAGCCATTGGATCTTAAGATGGCAGCCTGCCAGATGATGACTGCAGGGCCGGTCAATGCTAAACCAGTACAAGGCAGATTAAAGGTGGCGACGAAGTTTACCAATATTGCCAAGAAGTATTTTGCAGAACAAGGTAGACAGATTGATCTTATCAAATTAAACGGCGCGCTCGAATTGGCACCAATGATGGGTTTGGCCGATGCCATTGTAGACATCGTGGATACAGGAAAAACTCTAAAGGCTAATGGCCTGGAGCCGCTCGAGTTGATTGCGCAGATTAGTTCGCGAATTATCGTGAACAAGGCATCGATGAAAATTAAGAATACCCAGATACGAGCAATTTTGGCTCAACTGGCCGACGCAGTGGACAAGAAGTAAAGAACGCTTTTTCAAAGACAGTTACCTCCTGACTTTTACCTTCTGACAAGCACTATCTATCATGCCCAATAGCAATATTACTCTTAATCGTCTGAATACATCTGAGCCTGACTTTGAGAATCGCCTCGCGAAATTATTGCAGCGCGATATGATCGTATCCGACGAAGTTACTACTACCGTTAGCGACATTCTGCAACAGGTAAAGACTCGAGGCGATGCTGCGGTGTTGGAATATACGAATCAATTCGACTTCGGCGCAGAATCAATGGGCGATCTATTGGTGTCTCCTGAGCAGATGCAGGAAGCTCTGGATAGCATCTCAAAGGAGCAGCGCGATGCGCTAACCCATGCTGCCGGGCGAATAAGGACCTATCACGAGAAACAAAAACAGGATTCATGGACCTATGAAGAAGCCGGTGGTTCAGTTTACGGTCAGAAGATAAGCCCACTGAAGCGGGTGGGCGTGTATGTCCCTGGGGGAAAGGCGAATTATCCATCGTCTATGCTTATGTTAGCGATCCCAGCTCAGGTTGCTGGCGTGAAAGAAATAACTGCCACAGTTCCTACCCTCTACGGTGAAGAAGGACGGCTCGTGTTTGCAGCCGCCGCTCTTGCTGGCGTCACACAGCTGTATACCATCGGTGGGGCACAGGCTATAGCAGCGCTTGCCTATGGCACACAGACGATCGAGAAAGTAGATAAAATAGCCGGCCCGGGAAATATTTTCGTTACCGTGGCGAAGAAGCTAGTCTTCGGCGAAGTGGGTATCGATATGATAGCTGGCCCCTCCGAGCTTACGATTATCTGCGACGGTAAGACGAATCCAGATTGGATTGCGATGGACCTGTTCTCTCAAGCGGAACATGACGAGCAAGCACAGTCTATATTGATTGCTAGTGATGCGAGCTTCCTCGAAGAGGTAAAGGAAAGTATCGATAGATTGCTGCCTACTATGAGCAGGCGCGAGATCATCTGCGAATCGATGAGTAACCGAGGTATCTTCATTCAGGTAAAGGATTTGCAGGAGGCTGCCCAGGTTAGCAATCTCATTGCGCCGGAGCATTTGGAGATTTCTGTGGAAGATCCCGATGCCTTATTAGACTCAATCGACAATGCTGGAGCAATTTTTATGGGTCGTTACAGTGCTGAGGCCTTGGGCGACTACTGTGCTGGCCCGAGTCACGTCTTGCCGACCTCCGGTTCTGCCAAATTCTTTTCGGCATTGGGTGTGTATGACTTTCAAAAACGCAGCTCAATCATCAATTGCTCCGAGGCGGGAGCGCAAGTGTTGGCAGGTACCGCATCCATCCTCGCGCGAAACGAACACCTTGAGGCGCATGCGCTTTCTGCCGAGTACCGCCTGAAACGCTCTGACAATTAGAAAACACAAGAGTCTTACTGTAAATCGTTAGGGCTCGATGATAATGGCTTGGCCAAATCCCAATGTAGTAGGTAGAACGAACTCCTGCCCGTCGCGATAGATTTGAATGTATATCGAATCACCAGGCTTTTTGTTGCGAACCTCCATCATGATGTTCTGACCATCTATTACCGATGTCTCCTCGACCATGGTGATGACGTCGCCGGGTAATATGCCTGCCCGTTCCGCTGCGCCACCCTCATCGACGCTCTCCACTAACATGCCGCGAATATTGTCTATGCCGAAGAATAGCTGACTCGATTGGGCGTTCAGTGCTTCTCCGGTAATCACGCCCAGATAACCGGCGTTAGCCTCGACGGCTTGATCCGCCATTTCTTGAAATGCAGCGATGGCGTGGCTAGCTGGAGTGGCGAAACCGATGCCTTCGAAATTGCCCGACTCCGAAAATATTGAGGAATTTATACCTACTAGTTCACCGCGTGAGTTAATGAGAGCGCCTCCGGAGTTGCCTGGATTGATAGCCGCATCGGTTTGAATAATGCCAGGGGCATTCTCTGAATTTTTAGTTAGCGCGCTGATAATTCCCTGCGAGACGGATTGGCCAATGTTGCGCGGGTAACCGATAGCGAACACGATATCGCCTACGTCCAGCGATGTTTCGTCACCTATCTGGATAGGGCTCAGGTTGTCCATATTAATATGCAGCACGGCTAAGTCGCTTGCCTCATCCCAAGCTACGACGCTGGCCGAAATTTTTCTACCATCATTGAGCGTGACCTGTGCATCGAACGCATCGAAAAGGGTGTCGACAACGTGAAGGTTAGTCAAAATGAATCCGCTCTCGCTGACAATGACTCCAGACCCGAGGCTTGCTCTCTCTCCCAGATACAAATTCACGCGATCTTCTGAGGTTCGCTCAATAGATTCGACATTGACGTTAGTCGCGTTAATTGCAACGACAGCAGGCGCGGCTAGAGCAATTGCTTCGGAGAAAGATAGGGGAGCTGTGCTTGTCGATTCGTTAGTTTGGACAGGTGGAGGTTGATTGCTGATTTTTTCAATCTGCCGGTATTGCAAAATTACCAGACCTAACAAGATGCCACAGACTACGGGCCAGCTTATGTATTTGAGTAAATTGCCTGTGTTGCTCATCGCGATGCCGCCTTGAATGTTTCTGTCTTGCTAGTCCCAAAAGCCGAATTTGATCGGCATAACACTGTGTTATTATTACTGAGAAAAATCAATATACAGCGTTGCCAAGGTGGATTCCAATGCCAGTTAGCCTCATCGAGCTTGAACTTGAACTAAAACACGTGCTGCGGCCTGAGCAGTTCAAAGACTATTGCCCGAATGGACTGCAAGTAGAGGGACGGAAAGAAATATCAAAACTGGCAACTGGGGTTACTGCTTGTCAGGAATTAATCACGGCGGCCGCCGGTGTAGGTGCCGATGCCTTGTTGGTGCATCATGGCTATTTTTGGCGAGGCGAAGATCAATCAATATCAGGTATTAAGAAAACGCGAATCGAGGCACTGCTAAAGCATGACATGAGTCTGCTTGCCTATCACTTACCCTTGGATGTACATCGAGAATTTGGTAACAATGTGCAGCTGGCGAAGGTGTTAGGAATAGAAATTGATGGAGAATTAGGTAAGCAGAATAACCATCCTATCGGGCTTACTGGCACTATCGATAAAGGCACTGATTTCGAGTCACTGAAAGCCTTGATCGCAGACAAGCTTGATCGGCAACCACTCGCTATCCAAGGTAATTCTAAACCAATCAGATCCATAGCGTGGTGCACCGGCGCGGCACAAAATTATATCGAGCTGGCCGTAGCAGCGGGTGTAGATGCATACATAACTGGAGAGGTTTCTGAGCCTACAGTGCATATCGCCAGAGAGTCGGGAATCCATTTTTTCTCGGCTGGGCACCACGCAACTGAACGCTATGGGGTGCAGGCTATAGGGGCGCATCTAGCTGCGAAGTTTGATTTGGATCATCAATTTATCGATATCGATAATCCAGTGTGACCTCGATGACGAGGCTTTAAATAATCTCTTCATCACGCATAAGTTTCAGAACCTTCTCTAGGCATTCATCCACAGACAGCGCTGAGGTGTCTAGTTCAAGCTGTGTAACTTCTGGCGCGCTATAGGGGAAAGATAGCCCGGGAATGTCTGTAGATTCAGTTCCTTCGGCTGCTGCATACAGTCCGCTCGGATCTCTGAGAATGCAAGTTTCTATTGGCGGGTTTAGGTAAATAATGTAGCAATTGTCTTTGCCAATAACACTGATCGCATGCTCTCTAGAATCGGCATTCGGTGCCACGAAAGAGGCACAGCAAATCACGCCTGAATCGTTTAAAAACCGTGCTATATGAGCGCTACGCCTTAAGTTTTCCGCGCGGCCTTCTGCATCGTGTGACAAGTCCTTGCTTATGCCGAGTCGCATTGTCTTTCCATCGAGAACGGTACTAACTCGTCCGCGATCAAAAAGCATTCTCTCTAGCCCGTGGGCGAGGGTGGACTTACCTGAGCCGGAGACACCAACGAACATGACCGTGGCGGGTTTCTGCCCATAACGTGCCGCACGCTCTTCCTTGGTTACAATAATGTTGCGCGAGTAATGGGATTCGCGACGTGGCTGATGTTCGCATTCGATCATGCCAGCCCCAACAGTCACATTGCTAAGCCGATCAATAATAATAAAGCTGCCGGTCGCGCGGTTATCTTTATAACTATCGAAACACACCGTCTCGTCGAGATTAATTTCAGCAAGACCGATCTCGTTTAGTTCGAGGCCTGGTGCAGGAATTTTTTCAAGCGTGTTTACGTCGATACGATTGTGCATCATGTTCAGTCTGCCGTTTACGGTCTTACTGCCCAGTTTGAAATCGAAGGCATTGCCAGGCAATAGCGGAGTCTCCGCCATCCAAACGATGGTCGCGTCGAACTTGCTGCCGCTGGTTGGAATATTCTCGGGGCGTGCAAGAATGTCACCGCGACTGACATCTATTTCATCTTCTAGCGTTAGTGTTACAGCCATTTCGGCATGAGCAAGTTCTAGCTCTTCATCATAAGTCACAATCGATTTGATGCGACTCATCCTATTCGATGGCAAGACAATGACTTCGTCACCTTTCCGGATTATGCCAGAGGCAACGGTGCCACAAAACCCTCTAAAGTTTAAATTTGGTCTATTGACGTACTGTACGGGAAAGCGGAAATCGGAATAGTTCTTGTCGCCGGCAATCTCAATATTCTCCAAAAGTGGCATCAATGCCCCGCCGTCATACCACGGCATCTGCTCACTTGGATTCACCACATTGTCGCCGGTCAGTGCAGACATAGGAATGAAATGAAAATTTGCGGAATCAAGATTCTCGCTAAACTTTTCATAGTCGGCTTTTATCCCATTGAAAACACTCTCGCTAAAATCCACAAGGTCCATCTTGTTGATGGCTACGATGATGTGTTTGATGCCAAGCAAGGATGCGATGAAACTGTGTCGGCGAGTTTGAACCTGAACTCCGTGACGGGCATCGATTAAGATTATGGCGAGATCGCACGTTGATGCGCCAGTAGCCATGTTTCTAGTGTACTGCTCGTGACCAGGTGTGTCGGCGATGATGAATTTTCTCTTCGCTGTAGAGAAATATCGGTAGGCTACATCGATTGTTATGCCTTGCTCGCGCTCTGCCTGTAAGCCATCTACGAGTAGTGCGAGGTCTATCTCTCCTCCGGTGGTGCCGGACTTGACGCTATCGGCTTCAATCGCTGCAAGCTGGTCTTCATAGATCATCTTCGAGTCGTGCAACAACCGTCCAATCAGTGTGCTCTTGCCATCATCCACGCTGCCACAGGTTAGCAAGCGTAAAAGCTCTTTACGCTCGTGTTGGGCTAGGTACGAGCTAATGTCGGTGCTTATTAATTCGGATTGGTGTGACATGTTTGTCTAAGTCTCGTTCGGCTGTATTTACTAATTCGTGTCTGGTTTCAATTAGGAGGTCTAAGTTAGTACGGGTTGGCTAGAAATAGCCTCGTCGTTTCTTGTCTTCCATAGAGCCGCTCTTGTCTGAATCGATGAGGCGCCCCTGTCTTTCGGAGGTGGTAGCTAATAACATTTCCTGAATTATCTCAGGCAGAGTTGTCGCTGTAGATTCGACAGCGCCCGAGAGCGGATAACAGCCTAACGTACGAAATCGCACGGTCTTAATTTCTATTTTCTGACCTTCTTCGATAGGCATGCGATCGTCATCGACCAGAATGTCTACGCCATCAATGTTGACAACGGGTCTAGGTTTGGCGAAGTACAAAGGCACGATGTCGATATCGTTTAAATAGATGTACTGCCAAATGTCTAGCTCGGTCCAGTTAGAAAGTGGGAAGACGCGAATGCTTTCGCCTTTATTGATCTTTCCATTGTAGACGTTCCAGAGTTCCGGTCTTTGATTCTTCGGGTCCCATACATGATTCTTGTCGCGAAAGGAAAAGACTCTCTCTTTGGCGCGAGATTTCTCTTCGTCGCGCCTAGCGCCACCAAAGGCGGCATCAAATTTGTGTTTGTTCAACGCCTGCTTTAAAGCTTGCGTCTTCATGATGTCGGTGTGTTTTTCGCTGCCATGGGTGAATGGGCCGATGCCTGCATCCACTCCTTCTTGATTGGTATGCACGATAATATCTAAACCGAGCTTCTCAATCTGTTGATCGCGAAAGGCAATCATTTCCTTAAACTTCCACGTCGTATCGACATGCATTAAGGGAAAGGGGAGCTTGCCCGGGTAAAATGCCTTTAGTGCCAGGTGCAACATTACCGCCGAATCTTTTCCAACGGAGTATAGCATCACCGGCTTATCGAATTCGGCGGCAACCTCACGCATGATGTGAATGCTCTCGACTTCGAGTTGTTTGAGATGAGTAAGGTTGTATTCAGGCATAATTTGTTAATTCATAGTGGATGGAGACTAGTGCTTCGTACCGATAGTCTCGATGGTCAAAGTGGCTTGGGTAGGGCTTAGAATTAGTGCTTAGGGGTGTTCGGGGGTTCTTCTTCGTTATGGGAGATTGACTTGTTTATACCAAACTCTTCGGAAAGCGCACCTTTTTGGCTAGGATACTGCTTTGCTGCATAGTCTTTCGGAGGGTTCAGTCCGCCCGTAGTCTCGGAGTCTTCATTGCTGTCGAACACGGCGTCGGAACCTGCTGGCAGTAACTTGCTAGCCACTTCGTTGCTACACAAATCTTGAGCGCCGCTAGCGAGGTGTTGATAAACATCGCGATAGCTCTCGGTCATGTGTTGGACGAGGTCTGCCGTGAGGCTAAAATGTTCGCTCACGTTGTCTTTGTAAGTAAGATGATTGTCCTTGATGTCTCGAATTTGATTCTCGAGCTCGAGCACGCGCGATGCGCTGCTATTCAAGCGACTGGAAAATACGACTCCAATTACAACCCCTACGACTAGACACGCTATTGCAGTTAACCAAATCATTTAACTAATCGCCTCTTGATTATTTTGATGATTACTTCTCCGTCAGACATCTTGCCTCTCGCCCAGTTGTGGGTGGAGGCGCGTTCTTCGAGTATACCTCAGTTAATGGGTATTTTTTAACAAACTTGTTGCTAGTGTGCAGCCCGAAAGAGGCGTTGGCGAGCCAACTGGGCATGGACCGGTAGCAGCAGGCATAGGAATAAGGTTGCCATTCTCAAGCAGAGTCTGGAAACTGAGCGTTTTTTGCGGGCAACGAATAGGCGGCGAAATTTCGTCAGATTAAAACCATGGATCCATTGCAGCGATATCAACTCGATCTAGAGAGTAAGGCCATAACTGCAGATGATGCACAGCGTGCTTTAGTGGGTCATCTGCAGGATTTGTATGATCTGATCATACAGACGCCGTCGAACAGTTCGGGGCCGCTAGGGTGGTTGAAGCAACGGTTGTTTGCGAGCGGGCAGACCGCAGTTCCGATTCAAGGGCTCTATATATGGGGCGGAGTGGGACGCGGTAAGACCTATCTGATGGACGTGTTCTTCGAGAGCCTGCCGAGTGAAGCCAAAATGCGCACCCACTTTCACCGTTTCATGCAGAGGGTTCACCGTGACCTAGCGTCACTGCAGGGGCAAAAAAATCCGCTGGAGTATGTGGCCGACCAGATAGCGGCAGAGTCTCGTGTTTTATGCTTCGACGAATTTTTCGTGCGCGATATAGGCGACGCTATGATACTGGCCGGCTTGTTAGAGGCCCTATTCAAACGGCAGGTGATTCTGATTGCGACCTCAAATGTTGAGCCGGATCGCTTATACGAGGATGGTTTACAGAGACAGCGATTCCTGCCCGCAATTGCGCTTATCAATGAGCACACGCAAACCATTGCGATTCAAAGTGGAGTGGACTATCGACTACGAAGTCTCACCCAAGCTACGCTCTATCACTGCCCGATATCCGACGAGACAGATGCCCGGTTGATGGTCTGTTTTAATGAACTCACGCCAGAGGGTTCTAAAGTGCACAAAGGCGCGGAAATTGAGATCCTGGAGCGCCGAATCGGCACGCAATATTGTAGTAAAGATGTCGTGTGGTTCGCCTTTAAACAGATCTGTGAGGGTGCGCGTAGTGCGTTCGACTATGTGGAACTCGCGAAAATCTATCATGCTGTAATCCTATCAGGCGTCCCTCAGATGCATGAGAGCGCGAGTGATGGTGCGCGGCGCTTTATCAGTCTTGTTGATGAACTCTACGACAGAAGGGTAAAGCTTGTTATCGCAGCTGAAGTACCAATTGCCCAGTTGTATACCGGTGAAAAGCTTCGATTCGAGTTCGAGCGCACGGAATCTAGGTTGATTGAGATGCAATCTGAGGAATATCTTGGAGATCAGCACTTGGCGTAGTCGCTAAACTTGCAGGTGCGCTCGTGCGCGCGGGAGGGCATCACTGACCAATTCAATCGCAATCGTGCCCCTGTCTTGGAGAGCGCCTGTATTCGGTAGCTAGACAACCATTGTGCAGCCCACGAAAAATCTACATTTAGGGCCTGAATTCGCTTGAGTATTGGCCATCGCTCCGGTAGTATTCGCGCTCCTCAAAGCAAAGCCTAATGACAGAATAATGAAGACTTACAGCGCAAAACCTAACGAAGTAGATCAGAAATGGCTGCTCGTAGATGCCGAAGGCCAGACTCTAGGCCGCATGGCTACTGAAATAGCGACTCGCCTTCGCGGAAAGCATAAGCCGGAATACACGGCTCACGTAGATGTAGGCGATTTTGTCGTTGTCATCAATGCTGACAAGGTCAGAGTAACTGGCAACAAGGCCAAAGGTAAGATCTATTACTCTCACTCTGGCTTCCCAGGTGCCTTGAAAATGATGCCTTTCGAGAAGTTACTCGATAAAGCGCCAGAACGTGTCGTGCAATTGGCCGTTAAGGGTATGCTCCCCAGAAGTCCTCTGGGTCGAGCGATGTTTAAGAAACTCAAAGTCTACGCTGGTACTGAGCACCCACACGGGGCGCAGCAACCACAGACACTTCAACTTTAAAGAGGTTCGCTTAATTCATGTCTAGCACTCAATATTACGGTACTGGCCGACGCAAGACCTCAACAGCGAGAGTCTTTCTAACTAGTGGCAGCGGTGAAATTACGATAAACAGTCGCACCCTAGATGGTTACTTCGGTCGTGAAGTAGCTCGTATGATCGTCAAGCAGCCACTTGAATTGGTGGAGATGGTTGAGAAATTCGATATTAAGATCACTGTGCGTGGCGGTGGTAGTTTCGGTCAGGCCGGTGCTATCAGACACGGAATCACCCGCGCCTTGATGCAGTATGACGAAGAACTGAAGCCTACACTGCGTAAGGCAGGGTTCGTAACACGTGATGCGCGTGAAGTTGAACGAAAGAAGGTCGGTCTACGCAAGGCGAGAAAGAAGCCGCAGTTTTCAAAGCGTTAAGACGTGTGATCCAAAAAGCGCCGATTTCGTGTTCGAAGTCGGCGTTTTTTTTGCCAGCGAAAATATATTTTTCCTCTCTATTTTCAACACCATAGGATAGGTTTAGACCCTATCCTCACTTGCTAAAAAGTGTAAAATTGACTAATATTCACGCGCTTTGCCGACCCTCCATGGCGGCATAGCTCAAACTCGCGATCAATGAGTCGCATATCCCTCTAATGCAGGGAAATTTCAATTTATAAGCTTGTTCTCAAGGAGATATTTACGGTGACTGACGACAGTAAAAATGCTGGCCGTAGACGGTTTTTAGTGGGATCAACTTCGGTTGTAGGTGCCGTCGGAGTTGTTGGGGCAGCGGTCCCTTTTGTCGGATCTTGGAATCCGAGTGCTAAAGCAAGAGCTGCTGGCGCACCAGTTAGAATAGATATTTCTCGTCTGCAAGACGGCGAGATGTTAGGCCCGATACCCGCTTGGCGTGGTCGGCCTATCTTCGTCATCAAAAGATCCGAAGAATTGCTAAGTGCGCTGAATGAAAATCCAGACCGCTTAACTGATCCAGATTCCCAAGAGTTAGAGCAGCCAGGCTATGCACAAAACGAATACCGTTCACGCACTCCCGATGTCATGGTTTTAGTAGGTTTGTGCCCACACCTGTTCTGTTCGCCTACTCCTCACATCGAGCTTAAGCCAGAGCCTTTCGATTCAGAATGGCGCGGTGGATTCTTCTGTCCTTGTCACGGTTCGCGTTTCGATCTTGCTGGACGTGTGTACAGTGGTTCGCCTTCTTCTCGAAACATGGAAGTGCCACCTTACTCCTTCGAGGGAAATGATGTCCTCGTAATTGGCATAGATGAGGACAACGCGTAATGACTGATACAAATAACAACACAAGCGATTCGGCAAAGCCGGGACGATTTATGGGTGCCATGATCGGTCTTGTTGACTGGACTGATGCAAGACTGCCTATAGTGCGTACGTGGAAAACTCATATGAGTGAGTACTACGCGCCTAAGAATTTTAACTTCTGGTATTACTTCGGCGTACTTTCCATGGTGGTGCTAGTCATACAGCTAGTGACTGGTGTCTGGTTGACCATGAATTACACGCCCAGCGCCGAAGCGGCATTTGCCTCGGTCGAGTACATCATGCGCGACGTGGAGTGGGGGTGGCTGCTGAGATACCTGCATTCGACAGGTGCTTCGGCATTCTTCGTAGTGGTCTATATACATATGTTTCGTGGCCTAATGTACGGCTCCTATCAGAAACCGAGAGAATTGATTTGGGTTTTTGGCATGGCTATCTATCTCGTATTGATGATGGAAGGCTTCATGGGTTACGTACTGCCTTGGGGGCAGCTGTCCTACTGGGGAGCGAACGTTATTGTCTCTCTAGCCGGCGCTATTCCCGTTGTTGGTGACGACTTACTGGTGTGGGTGCGAGGTGACTATCTTATCTCTGGCGCTACGCTGAACAGATTCTTTGCCTTACATGTTGTCGCACTGCCGATCGTGTTAATTGCTCTGGTTGTACTGCATCTACTTGCGCTTCACGAAGTGGGCTCGAACAATCCAGACGGTATCGATATCAAGAAGAACAAGGGGCCGGATGGCATCCCTGTGGATGGCGTTCCTTTTCATCCGTACTACACCTTGTACCATGATTTGTCGGGTGTCATATTATTCCTATTCGTGTTCTGTTCGATTGTATTCTTCGCTCCAGAGATGGGAGGTTACTTCTTAGAGCTCTCTAATTTCCAGGAAGCGAACTCGCTTAAGACTCCTGAGCACGTGCCGCCAGTGTGGTACTTCACTCCGTTCTATTCCATGTTGCGCGCCGTGACTTATCCTTTGCTTGGGATAGATGCGAAGTTCTGGGGAATGTTAGTCATGTTTGGTGCTATCGCGATTCTTTTCGTACTGCCTTGGCTGGATAAGAGTCCGGTTAGGTCCATGCGATATAAGGGCACCTATAGCCGTGTTGCATTGCTGCTCTTCGTAGTATCGTTTCTTATTCTTGGCGTGCTTGGCACACAGTCAGTTAGCCCCGGTAAAACTCTGCTCGCGCAAATCATGACGATTGTCTACTTCGCGTTCTTCTTCGCTATGCCTTGGTATACGCGTAAGGAGAAGACGGCGCAGCCACCGGAAAGAGTGACGGGTCGCTTCATCACGATCCCGCAGCTAATCGGGTCTATTCTGCTGCTTATATTCTTGGTGGTGGTACCGTTGATGTTAACCAGTACTGCCGAAGCTGCTGAGGCGAATGTCGATCTCGAACATGTTGAGACTGACTTCGATGATAAGGGTTCGCTGCAGCGTGGCTTCAAGACTTACATGAACTACTGTTCAAGTTGCCACGAACTCAGCTATGCGCGTTATGCGAGAACCGCTAAAGATCTAGAGATTCCTGAGGAAGTAGTTGTAGAGAATCTGATTTTCGATGGTTCCTTGATCGGAGATCTGATCGTAAATGCGATGGCGAACGAAGATTCTGAAGGCTGGTTTGGAGCAGCGCCTCCCGATCTGACACTGGTTGGCCGCGTGCGCACACCTGATTGGCTTTACAGCTACCTCAAAGGCTTCTATGCGGACGACACGAAAACCCTTGGTACCAATAATAAGATATTCGCCAACGTTGCGATGCCTAATGTCCTGCATGAATTGCAGGGTGATGTGGTCTGTGATGCCCATGGCGATCCGGATCCTTCTCACTGCACGTTGGAGCACGTAGAGGGCACTGGCGCGCAAACCCCGGCAGAGTTTGATGCTACGGTCGCGGATCTAGTGAATTTTCTCTATTACGTGGGCGAGCCCATTCGATCCAGGCGCCAAGAGATTGGTCTTTGGGTTTTAGTATTTCTTGGGATTCTCTATGTTCTAACAACGTTGCTAGGAAGAGAGTTTAGTAAGGACTACCATTAACAAGTATTTGTCTAATTAGGTCGCGGATGACGCGGCTTCAATGTAGTCGGCAAGAATATTAAAAACGAACAGATTGGGTTAAAGGGATTGATATGGGTGTAGTAGCAAAAAGATCTTCAATGACATTTTATTCCGACGGTAAGAGTCACTATAGCCATCGGGTTAGAATAGTTCTGGCAGAGAAGGGTGTGACAGTCGAGACTATCGACGTGGATCCTGACAGCAAACCTGAGGATCTGGCTTCCTTAAATCCGTACAACACGCTACCGACACTAGTTGATAGAGACTTAGTGCTGTATGAAGCGGACATCATGATGGAATATCTTGACGAGCGGTTTCCGCATCCGCCACTGTTTCCTGTGTACCCAGTAGCACGCGCCGAAAGCAGGCTCTGGATTTACCGCATCAAGCAGGACTGGTGTAGTAAGGTCGATGCACTAATGGCTGGAAAGGGAACTCCAGCGGCACTCGAGAAGGCTCGTAAGGAATTGCGTGAGAGCCTGCTCTCTATTGCGCCAATTTTCGGTGAGAAGCCGTTCTTCATGAGTGATGAATTCACTATCGTCGATTGCTGTGTTGCGCCGATCCTTTGGCGCCTTCCAATAATGGGCATAGATATTCCAAAGAACAAAACAACTAAGCCACTGCTAGAATACAGAGATCGCCTGTTCGAAAGAGAATCAATTCTGGCGAGTTTCTCCGAGCAAGAAAAAGAAATGGTCTAAGCTATATCGAGAGCGGGAAATTCACTATGACCATGAGTTCGAGCAGGCCACATATAGTCAGGGCGCTCTACGATTGGATCATAGAGAATGACTGCACTCCCTATATTCTTGTGAATGCCTTCGCAGATGATGTAGAGGTGCCGCAGGAACACGTTAAGGATGGTCAGATCATCCTTAACATCTCTCCTTCAGCTGTTCAGAATTTATTTATTCGTAGCGAGGCTGTCGATTTCGATGGCCGCTTTGCGGGTATTCCCAAGCGAGTTTATGTGCCAATCTCCGCAGTAATGGGTATCTATGCCAAAGAGAATGGTCAGGGAATGATCTTCGATTCAGATGCGAACTTACCGAAGCCGCCAAGCCCAACAGGGACTGACGATTCGGGAGTAAGGAAAAGCGCGGATACTAAACCATCCAGCCTAGGAAAGAAACCCGCTCTCAGAGTTGTTAAGTAGGTTTCGCTAAGGCTCTCAGTGCTTAGTTGATGTACTCGAACACCTTGACCACTCTGGTCACGCCCGACACATTACGTGCTAAGCGCGCCGCATTGTCGCCATTGCCCTGATCGATTAAGCCCATCAGATATATCGCTCCGTTTTCTGCTATCACTCTAACTTGTCCAGATGGAACACCGCTACTCGTCAGCATGAGAGTGCGCACCTTGGTTGCGATCCAGGTATCGTTGCTGCGTGCAATCAGGCTGGTCTTACCGGCAACTTCCAGTTCATTGTGGATGCGCTTTATCTTAGTGCTGGCTTGACTCGCAATCTCGCTCGCCTTGTTCTTCATCTCGTTTGAAGCCACCTGACCCACTAATAACACTACGCCGTTGTGGCTGATTACATTGAAATTAGCTTTCCTAAATTCTGGTTCCTGTGATTTCATGTTGACGATCACTTTCGTTTCGATCGATTGATCTTCAACGCGCGCGCCAGCGGTTCTCTCGGTGGGGTCTTCAGAAATCCCCTGCTCGCCAGTGGTCTCTACAAGAATTGCAGTACAGGAAGTTATAAGAAGAACAGTTGCTAATAGTAAAAGTTTTTTTAGAGACGTCAGTGTCATCATTCGTCACCTCCAAATAGTTGCGTATCAATAAAATCACATAGGCAGTGAATAACCACCAAGTGGACTTCTTGTATGCGCGCCGTTCGATTCGAAGGCACGCGTATTTCAATATCTTGCTCTCCAAGCAGGCCCGCCATCGTGCCGCCATCGTTGCCGCTTAGCACTATCGTCAGCATCTCTCGCTCCTGCGCAGCCTTCATAGCGGCAGCAACATTGGCAGAATTCCCGCTGGTTGAGATGGCGAGTAATACATCGCCCGCCTGTCCGAGTGCACTTACCTGTTTTGAGAAAATTTCTTCATAGCTATAGTCGTTTGCTATTGCAGTGATGGTTGAGCTATCTGTTGTTAGCGCCATTGCTGGCAGCCCTGGCCGTTCCTTCTCAAAGCGGTTTAGCAGCTCGGCTGAGAAATGTTGGGCATCACCTGCAGAGCCTCCGTTTCCACAACTCAGTATCTTGCCGTTGTTTAAAAGGCTATTCACCATAGCCTCGCCGGCTCGATGAATAGGTTCGATCAGTACTTCAAGTGACCGCTGTTTAACAGCAATGCTGTCTTGAAAATGTTGGCCGATCTGATCTGCTAATTCCATCTAAATAGTTACCCTGTGATTCTCATCGCGAAACAAAAGAGGTGAAATAAAAAGTACTCTCATATATCGGCCACTAGTACGCCAATATTTACCGTTTTAGGGTGCTTTCTTTTGCTTGTCTTGAATAGGACTGGCAATAGCAGGTGAAAGTTTCAGTAAAATGCATTTTTAATCCAATCAAAGCGAAGTTCCGCAGCATTAGCGGCAGTTGTAGTTGCATGGGTCAGGCCTATTACATCGAAGCGGCAGCTGCACTGCAATTGCGGATGAGCTTGCAGGTAGTGCGCTGCTGTAAGACGAATTTTTTTCTGTTTAATGCCTGTTACGGAGTTTAATGCGCCGCCGAAATGCTCGCTGCGCCGATAGCGAACCTCTACGAATACCAAAGTGTTGGAATCGCTCATGATTAGATCGATCTCGCCATGACGAGATCGATAGTTTCTACAAAGCAGTTTCAGGCCTTGCGAGGAGAGATAGAGAGCGGCCTTTGATTCTTGAGCGTTGCCAAAGACTTGGCTATTGATGAATCGTCCAAAATGCATAGTGATGCAGTCGTTAGGGGTACAGTTTAATCCGAAGCAGCTTCAGGGCTCTCTTGTAATGTGGCTTTTCCATCGACGAAGCGAGCAACTTCTAGGCGACGGTGAATTCGACCGTTGTCATCGATGCTGAGAATACCCGTGGCGCCCCGCAGCGATGCTATGTCCTGCTCGTCAAATTGCTGCAGGCGAGAATACAGGCGAAAACTGTCTATACCCATTGCTCGGAAACGCTGCACTGGCCCTGAAGCGGGTCTCAGGCTAGATGCTGCATTGGATTTCAAGGGGTCGTAGCTGGCTAAGATCCACGGCGCATCTGTAAAGACAATACCGTTAAGATCCTGATTCGCGCTTTGATTATCCAGACCATCATAGATAGAAGGCAGAGCGTAGACGGGTACGTCGCCTGCGAAGTAGAAGGCGAGGGTAGGCTTTATTTGACGACCCTCCCTTGGGTTTGCAATTAGGAAAATAAAGTCGATATCGCCTCGGCGCCGCGGCGTGAATTCTACGCTAGACCGTGGCAGCAGTTGGACTATCCGGTCCCTGCGCAACTCGCTGGAATCGATAGCCATCAGGCGCCTAATAACATCAGCATAGTCATTGTCACCACTGAACGTCGACTGTGAAACTAAGTTGCCACCTCTGCTTGCCCAGCTGTCTGCGAAGGCCTGTTGTAGGCGCTGATAGTCGCTAGATTGAGGGGTAATTATTGCGGCATTTCTATGCCCGGCCTGCCAGGCTAAATCGACTGCTTGTTCAATTTCGTCTTCGGGGGCGAGTCCAAATTGAGTGAGGTTCGTCGAACTACTGTCGTTTTCATCGGCGTAATTGAGGGCGAGGGTAGGCACCGGTAACGCATCGAGTTGTTGCAGTTGATTGACTAGCTGTTTGTAGAGCGGCCCGATAATGAGGTCGGCACCACTGGCGACGGCAGCATCGTAAATTGGATAGATAGTAGTTTGATTACTGCTATCGAAAACTGAAATTTTGGGCACATCTCGAGAGACGTCGAGTGCAGCATAGTAGGCGCTCAGAAAGCCTTCTTGAATCGCTCTCCCGGCAGAGTCTTGTAAGGGGAGTATAAGAGCGATGTGTTTCGGTCGCTGTTCCCAGGTTTGCTCTAGCTTTTCTAATAGCATTGGTAGTTGTTGGGCTGCGGAATGTTGGCTCCATATTCTTCGCCACTGGGTGATGGCATCTAGCTGGGAGCGTATGTTGTACGCCTCGGATGTCACGACGCGTGCAAGTTCTACCCAGCCTCGTGACTGATAGCTATCTGCAGTATTCGCGAAGTTGTTGAGTTGTGCTGAGGAGAAGCTGTTGATAGCGTCCCAAATCTTATTGTGGACGCTGGGGTTGTTTTCGTTTGCGTTGCCAAGCCGCAAATATATAGACAGTGCTTCTTCGAACTGCTCGTTTTCTTGATAGGCCAGCCCGAGAAGAAGTAGGTATTCCTGCAGCAACTCGGGTCGACTCTCCAAGCCTGCGGTATTTGTGGATGACAGTATAGCTAGAGCATCTGCAATTCGATCGGCATTCAATGCAAGTCTTGCGTCGAGTAAGGATGCTCGCAGTTGCAGATGCAGGGGATAGTTCGTCAGATTATTTAGCAGGGCCCGCTGCCGTGCAGCTTGATCAAGATTGCCCTCCTGAATTAGTGCCTCTAATGCCAGCACGCGCAGTTCGGCAGATTCAATCCCTGTTGTATTGTCTGCCGCCCGAAGCAGTTCCTTAATCGAGGCACCTTGTGGATCAAAATCTGGAGCGGATTGCTCGGGGATGTTGGGGGCCGAGCCGCATGCCTGCAAAAGAACAAATAGCAGTAGTAATCTTGTTTTACGGGAAGGGGTTAAACGCATGGAGGCCAATTTCATCTTTGTGTAGTGCGCTTTGTCTGCTAAGTTATGCGCTGGTTTTTAAAGACTAATACAGTTCACTAGGGACAGCAATTTATTCGCTATAGTAGTTCCCGAATGATGCTTGCCAAAGAGATAAGTTGATTGAGAAGCTTGGCCAATGAATGAATCCGGTACGTTATATATAGTCGCTACTCCCATCGGAAATTTAGATGATATTTCAAGAAGGGCGATTGAAATCCTGAAATCTGTGGATCTCATAGCGGCAGAAGATACAAGGCACAGTCAAAAATTGCTGCAGAGTATACAAGTCGGCACTCCGGTAGTTTCCCATCACGATTTTTCCGCAGACAGCGCTATAAATCGCATCCTTGATAAATTAGACGCCGGCAGTTCGATTGCATTGATATCGGATGCCGGCACTCCGTTGATATCTGACCCCGGCTACAAGCTGGTTCGCTTGGCGCGTCAGAGGAACTTATCAGTTATTCCCATTCCCGGCGCAAGTGCCCTGGTGTCGGCATTAAGTGTTTCTGGGCTCGCAACTGATAGATTTACTTTCGAGGGCTTTCTGCCCAGCAAGGCAGCCGCGAGACAGAAAAGATTGCTGAGTTTAGCGGATGAGCAGCGCACGATGGTGTTCTATGAGTCAACTCACAGAATCATGGAAAGCTTGAGTGATATGAGTTTGGCATTCGAAGAGCAGCGCTTGATATTTATTGGCCGAGAACTGACAAAACGTTTTGAGTCGCATTTTCTCGGCACGGCAGCGGAATGCACTCAATGGCTTAGCGGCGATGCAAATCAAACGAAGGGTGAGTTCGTCGTCATCGTGGCGGGTTGCGACGAGCAACTCGAGGAGGCTCGAAGACATGAGCAGGCCATGGATATTGTGCGTTTGCTGAAGTCAGAAGTTTCAATGAAAAAAGCCGTAAGTCTAGCAAGCAAGATCAGTGATGCGCGTAAGAACCTGCTGTATGAGGCGGCGCTGCAGGAGCTCGCGGACAGCGAGGATTAGGCTGCCGGCGAATATCAGTTGTAACGGGCGAGTTTCTCCTTTAGTCTTCGCCCCGAGTCAGCCGGGCAATTGCTGTCTTTAGCTCTTCGTTTGTCGACTATCGATTTACGAGGAAATCGACAGAGGAAAGTCCGGGCTCCATAGAGCAGAGTGCCAGGTAACGCCTGGGGGGTGTAAACCCACGGCTAGTGCAGCAGAAAGTAAACCGCCGCAGAGCTTTCGGGTTTTGAGGTAAGGGTGAAATGGTGCGGTAAGAGCGCAC
>OJIK01000158.1_pt1 | contig 25297 bp, 20 predicted proteins | sample 1595571 | NCBI WGS metagenome assembly OJIK01 (sample SAMN05416791, study PRJEB24817) | seawater metagenome | isolation source: Sea water | place: Canada:Atlantic | collected 2013-11 | reverse complement strand
GATCAGCCTCGGTCTCGTGGGCTCGGAGATGTGTATAAGAGACAGCCTTTAAAGAGCTACAGGAATTGCAAAAGAAGAAGCAGGCTGAACAGCCCGAGGCAATTGTCGTAAGGCGTTCGCCTGTGTTGGAAGCGATAGCGAAGTATCCTAAGCGTATTGCATTAGCCGCAGGCGCTTTCCTCTCAATACAAGTCTCGTTCTATATACTGATTGGTTTTGTGCTTGCCTACGGCACAGATGCTGACGGTGCTGGAATGACGAGGGACCAGATGCTCTTTGCGGTATTGCTTGCTTCGGTATTACAGATACCCGCACAATTTATGGCTGCCTCTTATTCCGATAGAAACGGTAGGCGGGGAATTTTTATGCTGGGAGCCATCCTCACTGGAGTCTGGGCATTTGCCTTGTTCCCGCTAATCGATACAGGAAGCTTCTGGCTGATCGTGCTGGGTCTTAGTGGCGGATTGATGTTTCTTGGGATGATGTACGGTCCCCAGGCAGCTTTCTTTACTGAGCTATTTAGTACAGAGGTTCGATACTCGGGGGCATCTTTGGGCTACCAAACGGGAGCGATCCTAGGTGGCGCATTTGCTCCTACTATCGCAACTATTCTATGGACAGAATATTCGATAGTCTGGGTGTCGGTGTACATCGCCATAGCATCAGTTCTCTCTCTGATCTCTGTGCTGATGCTGACTGAAACCTACAAGACCAGTTTAGACGACACCATCTAGTCGATGCTGAAAAGTCACTTCTGACTTTTCAGCATGTCGTGCGCCTTGGATGGGCAAAGGTTGTAATTCCCTGTGCAACGCCTTTTATCAGAGGGCTGCACTCAACGTTGCAGCCTCTTCTTTACAGCTTCGTTACTATGCCGGGCTATCAAACTGATAGTTTGGCGTAGACGCGGCGATCTCCAATTCTTCTGCGTTCATCTCTGTTCCAATTCCCTCGAACAGAGGTGTAGTGAGATAACGCTCGCCCGTATCTGGCAACATGCAAAGGATATTGCTGCCTGGCTCGGCCTGTTCTGCAATCATCAATGCGCCAGTAAATGTGGCGCCAGCGGTAATTCCGGTAAAGATGCCTTCTTTCTGCGCCAGTAACCTAGAGTTGCGAATTGCGTCGGGTCCCGATATGGCTAGCACTTGATCGATGTGCTTTCGTTCGACAGCTTGGCCTAGCAATGGGGAAATGAAGTCTGGTGTCCAGCCCTGCATTGGATGAGGTTTGAATTCAGGGTGGCTGGGAGCGAGTCCGGTGGCTGGCGCATCCGGCTGGGGAATTCCGCTGCCAAGTAGCTGTGCATTGTCAGGCTCGCAGCAAACTATTTTTGTTTCTGGTCTTTTCTCTTTTAGAACATTCGCGACGCCATTGAGAGTTCCGCCAGTACCAAAGCCTGTTACCCAATAGTCTAGCCGCTCACCCTCGAAGTCTCTAAGAATCTCTACGGCAGTAGTGCGCTCGTGCATGCGAGCATTCGATTCATTTTCAAACTGACGAGTCAAAAACCAGCCATGAGTGTCGGCGAGTTCTTTTGCCTTCGCGACCATGCCGCTTCCCTTCAAGGGGGCAGGAGTAAGAACCACTTTGGCGCCGAGGAAGCGCATAAGTTTGCGGCGCTCCACACTGAAGCTCTCCGCCATCACAATTACCAGCGGATATCCCTTCTGTGCACAAACCATTGCCAAGCCAATGCCTGTATTTCCACTCGTTGCCTCAACAACAGTCTGACCTGGCTGCAAGTCTCCGCTAGCTTCTGCATCCTCGATGACGCCTAGTGCCAGTCTGTCCTTCACGGAGCCTGCCGGATTAAACGCTTCGAGTTTCACGAACAGGTTTACATGATCTGGCGCGAGTTTATTGATTCGCACAACCGGTGTATTGCCGATAGTCGCTAATATGTCTTGATGTTTGTTTTTCACAATGGATGTCCTCGCAGGTTTTCTCGAAGAAAATGATCGCTCCATTCTAGCCCCATTGTGGAACGGCTGTAACCGGAAGATAGTGATAATCAATACGACTGATCATAGGTCGCATGGCCAGTTTATCTTTGACATTGCACCCGATATGGCTTGCAATGGGAGTCAGTGCTTTCGCACAGCCTCGATAGCGACTTACGTAGCTATCGATCTACCTACCTACCTACCTACAGGAAAGAACATGAATAGATTGCCCACTCTGCTACTCCTATGCCTGCTTACGTTGAGTACAGCGAGTCTGGCAGCGCCTGATGGTGGTCTCGAGAGCGGCAGCCCGCAAGATCTAGGCTTTTCGTCTCAGAGGCTCGCACTAGCGCACGAGATGCTAGCGCAGCATGTGGAAGATGGACGAGTGGCAGGGTTAGTCGCTGGTGTGGCGCGCCACGGAAAAATCGTTTATCTGGAAAGCATGGGATGGAACCATATCGAACAAGATAACTCGATGCTAGAAAACTCACTTTTTCAGATTCGCTCGATGAGCAAGCCAATTACCGCCGTGGCTGCTATGCAGCTGATCGAGAAGGGCAAGATGAAACTGGCTGACCCGGTCTCCAAATACATTCCTAGCTTCGCTGAAATGCAGGTCTTCCTAGATCCTGCGATTGCAGGCTTTACTCAGACTCGAGCTAGCGCGCGTGAGATGACAATTGAAGACCTGCTGATGAACACCGCCGGCCTCAGCCATCGATTCGGCGCGCTGTATAGAGCGAACGAAGTTCGCTCTCGAGAAGATACCTTGGAGGAGCTCGTAGAGAAGGTCGCTGCGGTGCCATTGATAGGCGATCCAGGCGAGCAATGGGTATACAGCATCTCGTTAACGGTGTTGGGACGCGTTATCGAGTTAGTGTCTGGGCAGGAATTCGATGACTACCTCGATGAACATGTTTATGGTCCGCTTAAGATGACAGATACGGCATTCTACGTGCCCGACGAGAAAGCGCAGCGCTTGGCGCGAGCCTATAGTGTGTCCTCCGAAGACAGAAGCCTGAGCCTGCTGCCACAGATGGCTATTCCTATTACTGAAGACCCGCCGCTACTAGAAGGTGCCGCAGGTATTGTTAGCAGCGTTCCCGACTATCTTCGCTTCCTACAGGCGCTGCTCAACGGCGGTGAGCTCGATGGACAACGAATTCTGCAAACCAATACTGTCGAGTCTATGACCCAGAATCAAATACCCGAGGCACTTATGCCCTTTGGTACGAATCCAAATAATCCAATGCTGGATCGGGGGTGGGGCTATGGCATGGCAGTTGTGGTGGATGAAACCATGAGCGCTTATGGTACCAACAACGGTGAATTTGGTTGGAGTGGTTCGCTCGGTACATTCTCCTGGGCAGATCCTGTGTCGGGAACTAGTGTAGTTATCATGCTGCAGATTCAACCTTCTGGTGCTTATAATATCGCCTCGAAGTTCAAGACGATGGTTCATCAGAGCATGATCGACTAGTGTGTGGTCAACTCGAAAGCCCTAGCTATGGAAATAAAAACTTGTATGATTGGCTGAAGCGGATCATACAACACACCAATCAGGCAAACCCTCTATTCATGAAGCCACATCATTATTATATAAGTACTGAAGTAGACACTGCGGAGTCTGAACCATGTGGTTAGCTATAAGCTGTGACTTCGAATTTGAGATTTCGGTGCCAACGCCGTTCATTTTAATGTTGCGTCCGCGTAGTGGTGCTCAGCAATGGATTAGTCGCGAGGAATACAAGCTCACGCCTAGCGTTCCTGTGGTGGAGTTTACCGACACCTATGGAAACTTATGTCAGCGACTGGTGGCACCACCCGGGAATTTTAAAATACACACGGCGGCTCAAGTGATGACCAGCGATGTTGTCGATAAGGCGCCAGGTGCTCCCTTTATAGATATCCATAAGCTGCCCGATGAGGTTTTGAGTTTTCTATTGCCTAGCAGATATTGTGAGTCGGAAAGCTTCAATCAGATGGCTGTCGAGATCACGGCAGGGCAACTATTAGGCTATGACCAGGTTGCGACTATTGAAACTTGGCTGCGTGAGACAATTAGCTATATCCCGGGAAGCAGCGACGATCCTATTTCAGCGGTGGGAGTGAATCAAAAGCAGTCTGGTGTTTGCCGAGACCTTGCACATTTGGGTATTGCGCTGTGTCGCTCAATTAGTATCCCGGCGAGGTTGGTAGTTGGCTACAACTACGGTCTTGTGCCCATGGATATGCACGCCTGGTTCGAAGCCTATGTTGGTGGGCGTTGGTATGCCTTCGATGCGACTCAAGAGGAAATGACGCCGGGCTATGTTGCTATCGGTTACGGTCGCGATGCTGCCGATGTAGCGGTCTATAATCAGTTTGGCCCTTCGGTCTATCATATCTCACAGGATGTAAGTGTTGAACTAGTAGAAGTAGAAGTAGAAGAATAAGGGCTCTAGTGGCGCCTGCCTTTGAGTAAACCCTTGATTTTGTCGCTGAAAGTCTCGTATTTCAGGTCGCTAAATTCCCCTGCATCCAAAAAAATTCGGTCACAACTCGGGCAGCACTCCATCCAAATATGCGTCTGATGAGGGTCGACAATTTTGTCCATGTCCACTTTGCAGTGGGTGCATTGTATATCTTCGACTTTGTCGAATTTTTTGCCAATTGAGGCTGAGCCAATGTCGAGAAAGGTCTCGGCCATAAACTCTGTGCCCATCTTCTCTAACATAAAGCCCTTAGCGAGTAGGCCAAAGCAAGTGCGGCAACGCTCTAACTTAATATCGTCGCCAAGTGTCTTTGTTTCCAGCTCTGGGGCACATTTTGGGCAATCCATCTCAGTCTCCAATCGCAAGAATGTGGCAAGTAAAATCTTATCGAATTGACGGGGAATAGCAAGTATTGGCATCGGTAAGAGTTCGACTTTAACGCTCTACCTGCAGTTACCAATACACCCCTGGGATCTATAAAATTATCCGTCAGCAATAGGGGCGTTAGGGTCTCTACATAGCAGGGAGCTTAAAACAGGGGGCTATAATTTGTCTTTAATAATTTCTATTTGACCCCTGTTTTAGGCAGGCTAATGTGCAACAGAACGTAAGCTACCAGTGCTGACAAAATTGAGCCTAAGAGAATCCCCAGCCGGTCTCCGCTTAAATAGTCACCACCTCCATGTTCGAAGGCAAGACCAGCGATAAAAAGGCTCATGGTAAACCCAATGCCGCACGCAAAGGCCACCCCGAGAAGCTGCATCCAGTTCACATCATTAGGTAGTTTTACAAATCGAAGGGCGACAGCTAGACCGACGAAAAGCAGTATCCCCAATGGCTTGCCAATGAACAAACCTAACGTAACACCCATAGTTACAGGGTTAGTCACATCGGAAAAAGACATTCCACCTAGATTCAGCCCAGCATTGGCGAAGGCGAAAATTGGTAATATGGCAAAGGCCACCGGGCCGTGCAAGTCATGCTCTAATTTTCTCAGAGGCGACTCACCTTTCATGTCGCGCATCGGCACGCACAACGCTATCAATACGCCAGCCAGTGTTGCATGGACTCCCGATTTCAGCACTGCGATCCAGAGTACTATGCCCAGCAAAATGTAACTGGAAACGCGAGTCACTCCCATTCGGTTCATCGCAATACCGATGATCAGCGCCATTGCGGCTACTAATAGCGACGGCAGGGACAAATCACCTGAATAGAAAATCGCGATAATGACAATGGCGGCTAAATCGTCAAATATGGCTAGGGTCAACAAGAATACTTTGAGCGCAACCGGTACTCGCGAACCGAAAACTCCGAGTAGCGCCAGCGCAAAAGCGATATCAGTCGCAACAGGAATTGCCCAGCCATCAAGCGCGACGCTATCATTCCAGTTTAGCCAGGCATAGATAGCGGCTGGCACGAACATGCCTCCAAGAGCGCCCATCCCAGGTAGCACCACCTGTGAAAATGATGAGAGTTCTCCCTCCATTATCTCGCGCTTTATTTCCAGCCCAATAAGGAAAAAGAATATAGCCATTAAACCGTCGTTGATCCAAAGCAATAGCGGCTTGTTGATTTCCAACGCCCCAATTTGAACGGCCACTGTCGTACTCAGAAGCTGATCATAGAAACCTGTGAAAGGGGAATTCGCGATTATCATGGCCAATACAGACGTCACCAGCAAGAGAATGCCACTGGCGGATTCTAATTTCATGAAGTCGCTTATTGCGGTGCCGAGAGCATTGGGTCTACTATCTTCTTTCATTTTTTGGCCATTTGAGAGGGTTTTAATTTTCCCTATAATCGATAACATTGAATTCGGTTTTCGGCGCTTCTTACATCCTGAAAACCGCTAGCTTTTTAGCGATGCTCTAGGCGCGCCTATACAAACAAACACGGACTGCGCCATTCACGCCACATCGAGTTCATTTGCTAAAATCAGAAGGCTATTTAATTTCGGGAAACGGTTAATTAAGTCATCAGCGCTCTGACACCACTGACGGCCCTTTCGATATGCTCATTCGTGTTATAAATAGTCGGGCATAAGCGAACACCGCCAGTGCCGGCACCGGCAATACCATGCTCCGTGTACAGACGATTCAAAATAGACCCATTGTTGCCAGCGGGAACTCGGGTAATACAGACTCCAAAGCTTAGGGTAGGGTCCATAGGGGTGACCAGTTCAAACCCGGCATCGGTGATGCCGGTCTTCAGTTGTTGGGCGAGTTTCACAATCCGTCGCTCGATTTTCTCTACACCGATAGTATTGTGAATCTCGGCAGCGACACCAAGAGCAGCCAGGGCAGCATCGTCGCGTTGTCCCAATGACTCAAATTTGCGGGCTCCTTCAAGACTGGTCTGTGGACCGTCACCCCAGCCGGGTGCAACGACAGAGGGCCAAATACGCTCTATATTTTCCTCTCGCACATAAAGTATACCGACCTCCTTAGGACCCATGTACCATTTATGGGCACTGGCCGAGAAAGAATCTACCCCAAGTTCTTTGAGGTCTAGCGACATAGCCCCCCATACCTGAGCGCCGTCTAAGTGCACATAGATACCTCGTGCTTTTGCCATATTCACAATTTCTTTTACCGGCAATTTGATGCCGCTAACGTTTGACACATGGGTTAGCGAAAGTACTTTGGTACGTGAATTCATTTGTGAGGTGAAGGCAGTTACCAGTTCATCGGTGCTTACAGGATTACTTGGTGTTGCCACTTTCTTTAATGACAAACCGAAGCGAGCAGCACGTACTTCCCAGGCGACATTGTTGGTAGGATGATTTTGATCCCAAATTAGCACTTCGTCACCGCTTTGTAGTTGCAAGCCATTATTAACAATGTTGTTGGCTTCGCTGGTATTTCTTACTAGTGCAATTTCATTGCGGCTAACATGGAGTTGGTCCGCCACTAGCGTGCGCGTATTTTCCCGCAAATCATCGAACTTAGCTCGATTGTTAAAAGAACAATCTTGGTCGATGTCCGCTGTTAACAATGCTACTTTTTCAGAGACCGCACGGAATGAAGGACATAGGTTAGCAGCATTCATAGGCACTGCACTTTCTGTAAATGAAAATTGCGACCGAACCATCTCCCAGTAATCTTCTGAAGATGAGTTCGCAGCAGAAAATGCCATTTTTGGGGAGCTAGCGGCGGCACTCAATAATAAGGCGCCGGATGATTGTAGAAACTGTCTTCTTGAGTTCTTTATTTTCATGGCTGGGCTCGCTACATGGACGTATTTTTTGTGGGGTCATCAAGTAGCCTACAATAGCAGATGGTTTTTCACAAACCTGTAGCGTATTGCACCAAGGACATTCATCGCGGTGATCTATTTTCATACTAGCAAGAGCGGAACAAGCTCAGATACAGAAAACTGGCTCCTGATGTTCGGTCATCGATTGCTAACAACATTCAGCAGCTAGGGAGTCTAGACTAGATACAGCGAAGGAAGTCTAGAGGCAGGTAAGGAAATATTCTTTAAATCATTGATATAATTGTTATTTCTTCACCCAACTGCCGGCTGCATTTTGTAAATACTGGCCGGCAAGAGTTGCTTCGACCGCCTTTTCAAAAGCTAGGGCTGCAACCTGTTCTACGGTGAGATTGTTCTGCGTCGCGATTTTTTGATACAGCTCGCGGCGCTGATTGTTTACATCGCGTGCCAAAGCGACTATCTCAGCCGGGGCTGACTCCACCACTAGGCCAATGTAGCCACTGCGTTGCTCTCCCACTAGACCGTCGTTCTTCGCGTCTTGCAGGGTTAAGGCGAAACTCATAGGAACTAAAAGCAACATGCAGGCTAATAGTAATGTTTTAGAAATGGCTTTCTTCATAGTGTGTATTCTCATTAGAACAATCCGCTGTCTAGAGTAAAAATTCCGTCCAATTCTTCTTCCACTTGAACTCGAATTTCGTGTTCGATCCTGACATTGAGGTTGATAGTGATCGGCTCATTCGGCACGGCTACTTGTATAGTTGGCGTACACGCTACGAGTGCTAGTGCCAATAGCGCGAAACCACTTCTTGTGGGTAGAGATTTAAGAGACATTTTGCTCTGCATTATTTCTGTCCAATTTAACTATTTTCAATGTTGATTCTATTGTATCGGCCAAACCTGAATCTTTGCTTAAGATTTGGCGCTTGTGCCTATTAGACCGTGAAATTAAGATTTAGTTATGGCTGACTGATAAAGCGCTCCAATTCGTCTGTTATGACACGGCTCGCCTGCAGGCTTTTGAGTAGTGAGGGAATATTGTCCGTGATATTCACGTTAAGATTTATTTCCTGTCCGTTGTTCATATCCGGGTTTCGGCCTTGCAGTTGCACGCTCAGCAACAGCTCGCCACCCTCGTCGTAGAAAACTTCTGTGTTCATGGTTTGATACTGATAATTGGAAAGTGCATCGTTGAGCAATAGCAGGCTCTGATTGTTGCTTGGTGTTGAGCCGGCTGGCGTGTACCGAATACTGCCTCCTGGCTTAAGCGCTCCAACTAAGCCCCTCTCAATGCTGATGGTATCGCCTTCGATAATGAAGGGAAGGTAGCCGCTAATTAGGCCATCTGCCTCTAGCCCGGGATAGTCCGCTAGCGCTACCAGGGAAGCCAGCCTCAGGTCGGCGAGCACGACGTCTACTTGCTGACGATCACCGGCAGAGTTGTAATTGGCATCAGGAATACTCAGTTTTCCGTCCAGCAGAGAAGTATCGAAGTCGATGAGTTCTGCCTCGCCAGTTAGCGTATCGAAACGGTATTGCCAAGAAAGATCTTCCAGAGGCAGGCCTACATCGATGCGGCTTAGAGAGGCGCTAGCCGGATTCGAAACCTGTATTCCAAGTGGCGTGGTTGCCTCAGCGAATAAGTCAGTATTCAGGTCGACGAAGAAATAGTCTGTGTAGTAACCGCTTAGCCGGTCGATCTTGAGGGCTATCGGTCCACCGAAACGCCAAGAGTCATCTAGCTGTTTGCTCCACGAGATATTAGCTAATGCTTCGATCTGACCGGAAAGGACATCAGCCTCTAACTCCTTTGGGGTTATCAATGCAGAGAGGGGCTGTGCCTCTGTGAATTCATAGGGAGCCAACTTCAGTACAACATCGCCAGTGTCACGGAGAAAAAAGTGTTGTAGGCCGATGCCAAGGCGCAGACGCTGATCTAGGTCGACCTCTAATACTCCCGTTAAGGTATCTTTCTCAAGCAGTAGCTTGCCGGAATAGGCTGGGTTACTAATGTCAGCGATGCTGTTGTCTAGACGAAACGCGCTACTGCTGAAGTTGAATCCGCCGCTGAGCAAATCACCCACACGAAATTCCATCTCTTCCAGCTGCAAGTTCGTTGCTAGTTCTGAAATCGCAGATTCGGCGGAGGTTCTAACTGAAGGCACGAGAATTTTTACTAGGTCCGCTGCCAAGCGCATCTCGTCATTAGAATAGTTGAACCTTAGTGGGGCAGTCACGCTAGTGTTTTCCCCAAAATATTCTGCATAGCGCCAGCTGATGAGGTTACTCTGCCAATCGCTTTGTATGTCACAATTCGTGAAGGATGTGCAGTGAAGTTGCGTATTCTCGAAACTATGTTCACTCTGCGTCGTTGCATCTTCGAGGGCCCAGCTCCCGTTACCATAAATTTCGCTGAGCGCTAGGCGCATCTCACCTGTCGATGTTGCAATGTCGCCCTGTACGCTCAAAGGTAGACGCAGCTGCATAGCATTGTTGCCTAGGTCTGATGTCTGGCTTATCTGTAGCTGTGAACTCGGGCTGTCGAGAACGAGGCTTAGTTGTGCGATAGCGGTGTTACCGAATAATTCCTGTACTTCGAAATTGCTCTGGAGCGAGAGACGTTCGTTTAAAACAGCCGTTGCTGCAGGAATAAACTCCTCGAGCTGCGCCTGCAGGGGCTCAATAAACAACGAGCTGGCAGCAGTCACTACGATAGCATTTTCAGCGATATCTAAATTAATTTCGGATTCCGAGACAAGAACTCCAGCTATCAATGTTTTAGTTTCGCCAGTCAGCTTTTTTGAGTCGGTACGTTGGATATCGAATTCGATGACTGTGTCTAGCAGCGCATCGAACTGTGCATCACCTGCAATACGCAGGGGCGGACTCTGTAGTCCCAAGCCTATAATGTAGCGTTGATCGCTAGTAAGTAGTTCGACATTAGGAAGAGTTATCTCGCTTACCGGCAGTGCATCGAATGCACCTAACATCGAAGCTAGGGTTGTGTCGGTCTCGTCGATCGATGAATCTGAGCTCGAAAGTGATCGCAGTTCGATCTTGCCTATGGAAATGGATTGCGCCGTACCTGCGAGCAACTGAGACAGGGAGTATTGTGCATGTAATCGGCTTAGGACAACGCGCTGGTCTTCGCTGATTAGAACTAATTGCTCTAGAGCTATTGAATTAATGCCTAGATGATTCACTTCCAGCGATGAAATTTCGTAGCCGAGCTCGGTGAGAGCAGATTTAGCAAGAGTGCTAAGAACTAATTCGGGTCGTAGAAGTACAATTATGAGGGGAGTGCTAATTAGGATTAGTAGCACAATCGCTGTTTTTTTTGTACGCGACATGTGGAGAGTCGTCCTACTGCATGAAGGCCTAGTTTCTCGCTTCGCTCTGTCCAGTGCAAGCGACTAGTTGGCCTCAGCTTTTGCTGCAGTCAAAAAAGGGGTTAGGCCTTTCAGCCCAGTCCCCTTATTGTAATCCAGCTTTTTATTGGGGAGAAGACATGATCATGTTGTGCTGCATGTTCATAGCTTCGCGCGCGCGGTTTCTCTCCGACTGCATGAGGTCGCCAACTGCAGGGCCACCCTGGTTGTAGATTCCGCCTCGAAGTGCGAATAGTAGATAATCCATAGATTGGGCGTTGTTGGTGTCTTTACCGGTAAAGTAAGCGATGGCTTGGTCCATTAACTCATCACGATTCTCAGCGTTCGGGAAGGCAAGGATATCGGCGATGACAGTCTCTAGAAGGTTTAAGTTGTCTAGGATAATCGCCGCCTCCGGAGATTGACTATACAGATCGGGCGCAATGGCTGGTGCCATAGGCAGCTCGCCAGGTGCTGGGAACATAGTCATGCCACCAGATGAGCCAATCTTGTTCCAGAAGCGTTCAAGAGCCACATCGACACCGCCATTGAACTGACTGTCCAGTCCTTGCAGTATCACCGCTTCAAGTGCTGCAAGTTGTAGCCATTGGTGTGTCCACATGAAGCCTCTCAGAAGTGGGAATGCGGTCTTAAGTCCATTGGCTTGATCGTGGCTTAGTAGGTAGTCGCTCTCTTTCGGTACGATGGCTACAGAGTGCTGATCGTCGCTAAGATAGCTTTCTATTGCATCGGCAACCGCCGCGAGTTTGTCGTCTACTTCGTCATCGATATAGATGGCAAATAATGCTTCTTCGAAATTTCGTCCGTGCTTAAAAACCTCGGCTGTGTGACGACTGATGGCCGAACTATTTTCAAAGGCAGTCTCGGCTGACTCGTTACTATGCTTGCTGCGCATTACTTCCAAGAGTCGCATTCGTGCTGCAACTTCTAGGTCGTGATGAGGGCCATTACCCATGCCCGTTTCCATAGCTACTTCGTGGGTCATCATGCCAGATGCCATCATCTCGCGCATGGACATACTGGCGCGCAGTTTCATATTCATCTGTAATTCGTTACGCATTTGCTGTGTGGCAGGGTCGGAGTTGATCGCAGCAATTTCTTCAAAAGCTTTCGCCTGAGTGACATCGAAGGCATTAAACAGATCAGCGACTTCTGGATACTGCTCGCTTATCTCCGAAGAGTTTTGCGCAGATAGACCCGAGCTAAGGAGGCTGCCCATCACTATAGAAGAAATGATCAATGTCTGTTTTATGACTGGCTGCTGCCAGCGAATTATTCTTTCTATCATTTTCCATTTCCCGACTGGGTTTACGTTCACCAGCTAGCCCTCTTTATGGGCTTATTGCATAGGTAAGTGAAATGCCTAGCTACTGGCCGAGCCCCGAAGTTAACGAAGCAAACCCAGTATAAACGCTTCGCTCAACCTGTGCCAACGCGGGCCAATAGTCAGAGAGCGTTTTGTCCTGCGGGAGATTGCGTTACTCAGTTTTGAAGCGCGAATATAAACATCGAGATAACGCTGGACAGAACGGTTTTAGCAGAGTTGAGGCATAGTCCGCGATCTGCCGGGAACGAGGTGTTGTTCTGGGGATTATGTAATATTTTGTGACAGTAAGGCGAGCGGGCTATTCTGAGTTGCAGTGGGCGAATTTCAAGTTAGCCCACTGCAAAATCTCAAACGAAGGTAGAGAACTTAGCGCTGAAACAAGTAAGAGAATTTCATGAAGACTTGGTCTCCATCATTCTTTAGATCGTTGGCAATCACCAATTCTCTCTCGCCTTCCATCTCGACGATGTCGAAATTACTCTGGTTCGTGTTGTAACCAACGTAGAACGCAGACCATGGATTGATCACGTAGCGAAGAAGAATGTCGAAATTTAGGTTCTCGTCGTCCACTAACCTTGACGCTGGTCCGGCATCTGTTTCATCGTATTGAGCGATGAAGCGCAGCGACCATTCTTTAGTGAACTGATAGCTCCAGTTACTGCGGATAATGTCGTTAGTGAAAATGTCTGTACCGCCAGATTCAGTTTTCAGTTCTGTATGGAAGAAAGTATTCGAGATGCGCAGCCTATCGATTGGGCGCCAAAGCATATCGACACTGAATCTAGTGGTGTCTGCGATTCCAGGCAATGTTCCTCTGGGCGGTACCAAGTTCAGAGTTGTTCCAGTCCTGAAGTTCGCACTGAACGACAAGGTGTTTAGTGTTGTATTGGTAAAGCCGAGATTGAAATCTTCGTACTTATAGGTTCGATTCGTCACGATACCGGCGAAATCTTTCGGCCGCAGAGTTTCTGAATACTCCGTGTAGCTTGCGCTAAAGGCATTCGTATCGAAATTCGCACCGAATCCTGGGCCAAGCTGAGAGTAGATTTTATCGCCACCGATATCATTGATGTAGACACCAAAGAGATTGGCATTCCATCTATTGAGACTGGAGTCTTCTGGATAGAAATTAAAGTTCACACGCTGATGCAAACCCGAAGAGTCAGAGCGAAAGAAACGAGATTGGAAGCCTAGCTCGGTGCGGAAGTCGCTAGTAGTCTCAATAAAATGTGTGTGGTTGCTGAACGAGCGGCCCGCGCGATTCACTTGAATATTGCGCTGGTAGCCAGTTGTTTCCGAGCTGCCATCGAACGCCTCACTATCGGTGCCCACGAACTGCAGCTGAGTAGTCCAGTTATTGTTGAGCTTAAAGCGGCCATCGATGCTAGCTACTGTGTTGTGACCGTCGGCGAGGTCGCGGTTGGTCAGTAGCACACCGACGCGGTCCTGATCTGAAATATCCATGAAGCCACGCAAGATCGCCACGTTAGCTTTCTCGCCTCTTAGTGGGTCGCCATCAGCTCGATTAAGGCCGGGGGCCTCATCGTTGATGAGGATGCTACCGAAGCCAAATTTTCCTGCACGACCGGTAAAACGTGCGCCGCCCTCGGGGTCGATAATTCTTCTGGTGAAGACTAAGGTTGAATCTGTCGCGAAGAAATCAGCGTTTTCGACGAAGAAAGGACGACGTTCAGGAAACTGAACTTCGAATCGCTCGTTCAATGTTACTTGTGGCTGATCCGATTCTACCTGCGAGAAATCTGGATTGAGCGTGATATCGAGTACCATCGAATCGTTGAAAATAAACTTTGCGTCCAAGCCTACATCTTGTTCAGAACTCTGATCGAATTTGGGTCCGCCTGTTGCGCCTAGGTCTAGGGAATCAACTTCTCTCGCGAAGATGAAGGGGATGATCTGCGAGTTATTTCCCGGAGACACATCGCGAATCCCGGTAAGCGTGGCAGTTTGGTTCAGGCGACCTTCAACGTTTACAGAGTAAGGGGGCCAATACGATTCTTCGCCATAGCGAGGGATGTTGCGACCGAACTGAATGCGCCAATTCTGTTCTGAATTATCTGGGAATCGCAGGCTGCGCAGCGGAATAGCCATTTTTGCCATATAGCCCTGATCGGTAAGCTGACCGTCGCTTTCCCATACCATTTCTAATGTGGTGTCGAAGCCCGCACGGCGCGAAGCGCCTTCGGTCCAGCGTGCATCCCATTGAATGCCTAGTGGAGTGGTTCTGAATGAGAAAGCAGCACGTTGATCGTTGAATGTGTCGAAGGATATCTCGACATGATCATCGCCATCGATATTTTCTCGTGACGAGAGGTTTGCTCTAATTTGATCTGGATCTGTATCGAAGGCTAGGAATATTACGTGCAATTCGTCCCGATCGTAGCCGATGTACACCTCGGTGCGTTGTGCTGAAGGCTCACCGGGCTCAGGTTCGCGCTGGACGAAGCTGTCTATCTTTGCCATAGAGCGAGCCAATACTGAAGAGGGGGCCATATTTTGGAAGTCGGCGAAGCTCGGCTCACCGTCGATAAGGGGCATAACTAACCCAGACTCTGCTGCGCTTACTGATTTTGAAAACAACAAAGCTACAGCTGTGCATAATAGGCACAAATTTAACCAGGACTTTCTCATTGGATCCTCTCTTGAGTGATATTTCGAACGAGAGGATCATACTTGGATTTGCGGGGCTAGGGAACCTCCTGTGACAGTTGGTCACACCCTGCTGGGGAGGTTCCCAGAGGGTGTTTTAGAGGGCTTGGCTGCTATCGATGAATCCGTCCTTGTTTGGCATTTCGACTTGTATAAGACTCTCCATATCGAGGACCAGAGAATCCTCGATAATGCCATTCATGTTCAATATGTAGGCGATTACCTGATAAACCTCTGAGCTGGTCAGTGATTTAGGTGCATCTGCAGGCATCGCCCGCTGTACGTAGTCAAAAAGTGTGCTGGCATGGGGCCAATAGCTGCCTACTGTGCGGATCGGGCGTTCTTCGGACTGCATGTCGCCTCCTACTAGGCGCGTATTCGCGTTTGTTCCCTCACCATTCATACCATGGCAGGCCACGCATCGTCTCTCGAAGATGGCTTTTCCCTGCATTGCCGTGCCGCCGCCCGCCGGATAGCCGCTACCGTCGGGTTGCGCGATCAAGTCGAAGCCCTGTAATTGGCTCTCATTGATTGGAGTACCAAGCGATTGAGCCTGGACTACAGCCGATAGGCCTATTGCTAGGCTCACTGAAACCGCTGAAGCCGTTAGAAGCTTTTTAAGCGTAAACATTGGCAATATCTCCTGCAGTATTTACGGCCCAACTCTGAATGCCGTGAAAATGATAGGTGCTGATATTGCCTTTCTCTGCTACGAGGCTGGTGCGTGTTGGCTGCACATTGCCTTGGCTGTCTGTTGCTCGACTTTGCAGGACAGCATCACCTCCAGACCATTGCCAAGGAATTCTGAATCTCGCCAAAGCCTTCTCACTCTGATGAGAATCAATCATCGCATCGGCCCAAGTGCGCCCGCCATCTGCGCTTACTTCGACTCGGCGAATGCTGCCTCGACCAGACCACGCGATACCTGTTACTTGATAGATACCTTGTCGATCCAGCTTCATCTGTCCTGAGGGTGCGGTGATGACCGACTTAGTGCCCATAGGAAAGGTAAATTGCTGACTCTTGCGGTCGAGACGGGTGTCTGTGTATTTGCTTGTTTCATCGCGAAAGTGAGTCGGTTCGCGCGTAAGTTTTATTTGCGTCAACCATTTCACGCTGATGTTGCCTTCACAACCCGGCACGAAAAGACGCATCGGATAGCCTTGACCAGGCCGCACCGGCTCGCCATTTTGAAATAATGCGAGCATTACATCATCCATAGCACGATTGAGAGGAATAGAGCGACCCATGCTGGCAGCATCTGCGCCTACAGCATTGATCCACCGAGCATCGGGATCTACACCGGCCTCATCTAAGAGAGTCGATAGCGGGATACCAGTCCATTCGGCACCGGAAACCAAACCATGCAGACTCTGTGCGCTGCCGTCGGCAGGATTAGGTCCGAACAGTGAGCCGCTGTTACCGGAGCACTCTAGAAAATAAATTTTACTGACCATTGGGTAGCGCAGTAAGTCTTCATAGCTGAACACTAAAGGCTGACGCACCAAGCCATGAATGACCAGTTTGTGCTGCGCCGGATCAATATCTGGAATGCCGGCATGATGCCGCTCAAAATGAAGGCTATTCGGAGTGATGCTGCCCTGCAATTGATGCAATGGTGAGCGCGATGCCCCACCGCCGGGATAGAGCGGGTTAGGGTTGCCCGCCATTCTCTGCATGTCGTCAGTAAATCGAGAACGCGAGCCATAGCCGCTGGCGTTGGTGCCAGGCGCTTTAGACCAACCTGGAATTTCCAGATTGAGCCCAGCGTCGGCGCCCAGTAAGGATGTGGATGCGACACTGCCCATGCCAGCCAAACCAAGGCCCAATAAATGGCGCCGGTTGATCAATCCATTGGCTGCTACTTTTTCTAATTCCAGCTTACTCATAGACATTCTCTTATTCTTGACAGCATTTTATTTTTTACAATATAGCGACTAGTAATCTAGTGGCCTAGGTATTGCTTTGCCTCTTGAACAGCTGGATGACTGTCATCACTCCACACTGCTAACAATGATTCGTACATCATGGAGGCATTGGCCTGCTCGCCCAAGTTCTTGTGGCTGCGTGCAGCGCCAAGAAGCGACCAAGGTCGGTTTTTAAGACGTTGCAATGAAGTTCCGAACAACTCGGCTGCCTCGTCATGCATGCCCATTTCTAACAGCATTTCTGCAGCTAATTCATGGACAGGTTTTAGCGGAGTAGCGGCGCCGTTTGGTGCACGTTGACTCTCTCTAAGGGTCATCGCTTCCTGCATAAGTTCGATAGCTTGCTGTCGTTTAGCATCATCAACCATAGCCTGCTGCATAGATTCTTTGTGCAGGGTTAGTGCGGCCACTTCGTGATGTACTAATTTTATCTGTCCACTATCTGGGCTAGCCGCTAGCAGTGTATCTAGTCTCGCAACTACCTGATTGGCGACTGCTAGATCGCCAAGATGAGCGGCACTCAGACCCAGCGCGAGCAGTTCGGAAGCGTTTAGATCATCAGTCAGGGGTTGTAGTTGCCACTGCCTGCTCTCAATAATGTGCCTGGCTCTCATAGTTTTAACAGTACCCGCAGCGCGAGCGCTGCTTGGAGCGTTGTCTAGGACCGATTGGCCGCGTTTGATCCATCTCTCAGATTTCTCAAGATCACCTAGTTGTAGATCACCATACTGACCCCAGTCTGAGGAGTGATTCATGTCACCTGTCGAATCACCATCTTTCCAAAGCTCTAATCCGGCGTTGAAGGCTGAGTCGTTCCAGGCAGAGACTTCATCCCACATGCCATGCTGAATAAAAATATGTGTGGGCATATGACGAGCATGGGATACCGCAGGCGCAATATCGGCATAGGCCGTTGCAGCTTCCAGCGCAATTGGCGCATGGATTGGATCATCGAAGGCGTGGATTACATAGTGGGCTCCACCGGGGTGATTGCCGTTTTCCTTGAACAGTTGCAGGGCTAAAGCACCAGCACGCATATTGATGCGCTCTCGATCTGAGCCTGAGGCAGTTGCGCCGGCTAGCATGGATGCGGTGTAGAAGGCTTTGACTTCGTTGTCATCGGGAAATTGTGCATAGAGGTCAGCCATTGCATTCATCCAAGCAATGCGTCTCTGTGGCATGGTTCCAACGGTCAGCGCGTAGGCCTCAGCTGCTCTTAAAAATCCTTTCTCTCGTTGGGTAGGTGCCTTAGCGAGTCGTTCTTCACTAGTCGCACCTAGGCGCATTAAGGCTTCGCCTGGTCCGGCATCTTTCTGTCCAAAGAACGGGTGCTGATAGGTGAATGCTTCGCCCCAGTAGGCCATGGCGAAGTCAGGCTGAATCTCTTGAGCGCTTCTAAATTCAGCCTGAGCTTGGGTAAAGCCGAAGCTGTGCAGAAAGCCCACGCCGCGGATAAAATGTGCCTGAGCGGCAGGCGAGCCCGAAGTTGGAAAATCGAAGGTGCCAATACGGTCCAATTCGGCGGCGTGTACATTTGCGGCGAATGGGATTGCGAATAGGCTGAGGAGCACTGCTATTACTGACTTGGATTGATTTCGAATAGACATCTTGAATCCTTAATTTATAATTCTAAGCGTTGCCTAAGGGTGCCAACTACGCTGCGCTATTGCAATCTCTATTTTATTGAGAACTCTGCTACATCGGAGAAAACCAGAACCTAGCTAATTCAAAGCACAGAACCTACTGGATGGATCCCTCAGCAAGCACCCAACCCAGCTGGATGAAACCCCCAGCAATCCCCTAAGCCAAATGATCCGTAATAACCCTCAGAAATGCAGGCCCGTACTTTTCCAATTTCCTTTCACCTACGCCACTCACCAAGCCGAAAGCAGTCATATCCTGAGGTAGGTTCACACACATCTCCTGCAGAGCGCTGTCGTGGAAAATCACGTAAGGTGGCACGCCTTTATCTTCGGCAAATTGCCGTCTGCATTCGCGCAGTGCTTCCCATAGGGCGACATCGACATCGGCGGCAAGTGGTATCTTAGTTTGTCGCTTCGCTGCTTTCTGCTTAACGTCAACTCGAAGTTGAATTGTCTCTTCGCCGCGTAGCAAGGGCCGGCAACTTTCCTCTAGCCGAAGCGCGCCGAAGCGTTCCAGATCGACGCTTAAATAGCCTCTGGCGACCAACTGTCTGAATACCGAACGCCACTGGTTATTGTCTAGTTCCTGGCCAATGCCGTGGGAGGCCAGCCGATGGTGATCGAATTGAAATATTTTGTCGTTTTCGGCGCCGCGAAGCACGTCGATGAGGTGAATCACCCCGAAGCGTTGATTAGTACGGTAGGTGACGCTTAATGCCTTTCTTGCTGCCTCGGTACCATCCCAAGTTTGTGGCGGCTCGAGACAGCAATCGCAATTCCCACACGGCTGGTCCATATGATCATCGAAATAGCCGAGCAGGGCCTGGCGACGACAACTGGTAATCTCACAAAGACCCAGCATCGCATTCAGGCGGTGTTGTTCGGCACGCTTATGCTCTTCGCTGCCATCCGAGCCTTCCATCATCTGTCTTAGTTTAATGACATCTTGCAGACCATAGATCATCCACGCATCGGCAGGCTCGCCATCACGGCCGGCACGACCCGTTTCCTGATAGTAAGACTCAATCGTCTTCGGCAGATCCAGGTGAGCGACGAAACGTACATCGGGTTTATCGATTCCCATACCGAAGGCGATGGTGGCGACGATGATTACCCCCTCATCGCGCAGGAATTTACTTTGATGATCCGCTCTGGTTTCGGCAGGCAGTCCAGCGTGGTAAGGAAGCGCGTTAAATCCTTGCGCTTGCAGCCAATAGGCGATGTCCTCTGTCTTCTTTCTCGAGAGGCAATACACGATGCCCGCATCGTTCGCGTGCTCGTCTTTCAAAAACTTCAAGAACTGCTGTTTCGCATTGTGTTTTAGCGCGATGCGATAGCAGATATTGGGGCGGTCGAAGCCGGCGATGAACTGTCCCGCTTCTTCTAACTGTAATCGACTGATAATTTCAGTGCGGGTTCTTGCGTCTGCGGTTGCTGTAAGTGCGATGCGCGGTATTTCGGGAAACAGTTCGTGTAGGAGACTTAGCTTTAGGTAGTCGGCTCGAAAATCATGACCCCACTGCGATACACAGTGGGCCTCGTCGATGGCGAAAAGTGAGATCGGGGCTTCTCGAAGCAGTCTTAGTGTATTTGCCTGAGTGAACCGCTCCGGAGCTATATAGAGTAGGTCCAATTCACCAGCAAGCAGTGCTCGCTCGATCTCTCTAGCTTCAGCGGCGCTCAAAGTAGAGTTGAGAAAGGAGGCGCGTACTCCCAGTAAGCGCATTGCACTCACCTGGTCCTGCATCAATGCGATCAGCGGAGAAATAACGACGCCGCAACCCTCGCGCACCATTGCTGGAATTTGATAGCACAGCGACTTTCCGCCGCCAGTAGGCATCAAAACCAATGCATCGTCGCCGAGGATAAGGGCGTCGATTATTTGATCTTGGGGAGGGCGGAAAGACGAAAAACCAAAAACGGAATGTAAAATGTCGTGTGCACTACTCATTGCGGGGCAGTATACCGTATAGTTGTCAGATTCTATTGCTACTATTGATGATAGTAGGCAATTTTTCCCGACACTGTTAAATTTCGCGAAAATTAGATGCTCAATCTTGTTGGCAGCATGAGCATCACCCTCGGTTATCGCTATGAACGAAAACAAAGCAAGGGAGTCACTGAATAAGTGCCAAGTATTTTAAATAGACTCGAGAAGCTGAAGGCGAAGCGGCGCGGTATCCGTATTCAAGACTTCAGTAATATCAGTGAGCAATCTCGCTTAGTTATGGAGGAGCATTCGCGACTGGGCGATGTACAAGTTCGATTACCTAAAGCAGATCGGCCGCTTCACATAGGCGCTTACAGTTACATCCGCGAAGGTGGCGAGATATTGCATCTCGAATCGATAGGCAGATTCTGTTCTATTGGCCGCAATGTGGTTCTTGGTCAGCCTACAGATAATCATCCGATCGATTGGGTTTCCAGCAGCATGTCTGTAAGCGGAGCTTATGAGGCGGGCTGTGTCTACTCCAGCATAGGACATGATGTTTGGATCGCCCATAATGTAGTTGTGATGGCGGGAGTAAAGATTGGTGACGGCGCCGTTATCGGACGTAATGCAGTAGTCACCAAGGATGTTGAGCCCTATCAGATCGTGGTCGGCAATCCGGGTAAGGTTGTGCGCACGCGTTTTACTATGGAGCAGATTGTGAGTCTCATGAAGAGCGAGTGGTGGAATATTGACTATGCCGCTCTTAAGGGCTTGCCCTTTGACGATGTTGATACATTTTTGAAGCGGCTAGGGCCACAGATGCCTATGGCGGACTATGCATCAGTCGAGATTCGTAATAGGAAAATAAGTTAGAATTCGCAGGTATTTACTGCCATCAGTGTAAAAACCCCTTAATTCAACTCTCCCGTGCGGCCTCTACTCCGGCGGATTAACTTCCGAGAAATAAAATTTTGAATCTAGAGTCGATAGAAAAATCAGCAGCAGCCTTTTTCGCAAGTGATCAGTCCGATGCGCGCAGAGTATTTCATGGTCGAGGCCATCACTTTCCCGGCCTCGAACATGTCTGTATCGACTGGTTCCGACCGCTGATTCTGATAACTGCCCATGCTGCGATAGACGATATTGAGGGATTGACGGAAGTCTTGCTGCGGGCTGATAAACTCAAGCAAATTCGGACGATCGTATTGCAGAACCGCTACGAGCGCGGAGCTCCGGCGCAGGCCATTTACGGCGAAGCGGCAGTGCCGATAGTCGCAAAGGAGGGGAATCTATCATTCGACGTGCATCCCGGCACGCAGCAGAATTGTGGTTTGTTTCTCGATATGCGCTGCCTGCGCGACTGGTTGCTAGAAAATTCTCGTGAGGCCAATGTTCTTAACCTATTCGCCTATACCTGCTCGCTTTCTGTGGCGGCTATTGCTGGCGGTGCGAAATTAGTGACCAACGTGGATATGAGTAAGACTAGTATCAAGTGGGGTGAAGAGAATCATACTCTAAACCAGCAAGATCTTAGCAATGTACACTCGGTCCCGCACAATCTGTTTAAGTCCTGGGGAAAAATGAAACAGTTTGGGCGTTACGATATAGTGGTTATCGATCCGCCGATGCGCCAGCGTGGAAGTTTTGACTCAGCAAAAAACTACGGCGCGGTAATGAAGAAGCTTCACAGTCTTTGTGTGCCCGGTGCGAAAGTCATCGCCACCATAAATAGCCCTTTTCTGAGTAGTGATTATCTGCAGGAACTCTTCGAGAAGCACAATCCTGAGGGAGCCTATCTCGGGGAAATGGCTATCGCGCCAGAATTCGAAGACAAGTACCCCGAACGGGGGCTCAACATTTGCCTTTTCCAGATGCCAGATTTTGGTAATCGGCCTGTCAGCTAGGATGGGCTATTTCACTAGTTGGTCACGGGCATACGCCAGTACCTGTTGGGTATATACTGATAGTCAGGCTGAATCGAATCGAGTGGGGTGAGCTATGAGTGATGAATTGGATGAGGGATCAACTCAAGATAAGAACGATAACAAAGGTGCTGCAGTTAAGTTTCCACCTCCTGCGATATTTGCGAGCTGCATCCTCTTAGGAGCGGGATTGCAATATCTACGGCCGTTGGGTCTAGGCATCCCGGAATCCATTGAAATTTTCGGCTACTTGCTCGTGTTATTTGGCATCACTATAGCGATTCTCGTGGCTACTTCGTTCAGACGTGCGGGCACTGCCATCGAACCGTGGAAGCCTACTACCTCGATTGTAACAACGGGTTTCTACGCCTGGTCTCGTAACCCCATCTATGCTGGGTTCTGTCTGATAAACATCGGTATCGGAATTGCCAGCAATAGCCTCTGGGTTTTCGTTAGTTTTATTCCGGCAGCCTTTTTTCTCTATCACGTTGCGATTGCAAAGGAAGAGGCTTACTTGGCAAAGAAATTTGGTGAAGAATATCTCGCCTATAAAAACAAGGTAAGGCGCTGGGTGTAGTCATAGCGTGATGAATGAACACTTTAACCAAACTGTGTTTGAGTACGAGAGGCAATTTCGATTGAAAACTGTTAACTATTTTTTTGGCGCGCTTGTTTTGTTGGTATTGCTCAGTACCACGGCGAACGCTCAGTCAGATCAGGAGTCAGAAATGGAAGCGAGGGCCGCTTTGGAGCGTTTTCTTGAGGCTTGGAATTCGGCAGACAACAACATCATTCAGAAGACCGTGAACTACCCTTTCATTACCCACGCGCCCTTCGGAATGGTTGTCGCGAATGAGCCAGAGCAATTCACTACTAATTTCGATGAGTTGAAAAAACAGGGCTGGGCGCGTAGCACATTCGACAAGATCACTGTTGGGCAATCTTCAGATCAAAAAGTAAATTTCGAAGTAGAGTATAGCCGTCTTAATGCGGCAGGCGAGGTGATTAACCGCGGTTATATGTTCTATGTAGTAACAAACAATGAGGGGCGCTGGGGAATGCAGTATCGTGCGCCAGGCCAACTGAGCCCGGAGTCTGATGAGGCGGTGCTTGTTGATGCCCGACAAGCGGCTATCGCCTTGGTTGATGAATTCTTTGTAGCATTCAACGCAGCTGACAATGCGGCGCTTCTGAAAGTGAACCATGTGCCACAAATCATGTTGAGCGCAGGGAAGTTCATCTTGGCCCAAGATATTGCATCGCCGATCGTGACGATGAATTTTAAGCGCATGCGCGAGAGAGAAAATTGGCATAGCAGCGAGTTAGGTGACTTCGAAGTCGTGAATGTTTCAGAAAATCAGGTGATTATAGAATTGAGGTTTGAACGCTTTAATCCTAACGCGGGGCATTATTTAACCGGCCCAGCTGTCTGGGTACTTAATAGGCGAGAAGGAAGCTGGGGCGTAGAATTTAGATCTCTAATGCCTCCAATACGTCATCTGGAATAAGAAGAGAGCCAAATGAAACCTCGTATAAGTATGATCACACTAGGTGTAGACGACATTGAGAGATAAGTTAATTATTGCTGAGATGGGCTAGGCTTTCCTCAGCTAGAATCTCCACCCAAGGTAGTGTTTTTTACTCTCAATGGAACTTGGTTCGGGAAGTTCTCTAGTTCAGAATCGACTTCTATGTTAATTGTTAGGGAGGGTTCTCACTTGTTAGATTCAACACCAATACTAGTTGGAAGCGGTCAGTTCACAGACAGACAGACTAACCCTGAGTTGGCTCACTCGCCGATGGGAATCGCTGCTGAGGCCGCAAAGGCTGCATTGGTCGACACGGGCATCGGACACGAACTCGCGGCAGAAATAGATACGCTTGCAGTGGTTCGAATATTTCAGGACTCTTACAGGAAACCGCGTGTAACCACGTCGTTCGGCCGAGCCGAGAATCCATCACGTGCGGTTGCACGAAGAATAGGTGCTAATCCAACGAATGCCATCTATGGCCATGTTGGTGGAAACACGCCGCAGACATTAATTAACGAAATGGCGGAGCGCATAAGTAGCTGCGATGTATCTGTTGTGCTTCTCACCGGTTCCGAGGCTATACGGACAGCACAGCTGGCCCGAAGAAACAATATTGAGTTGAATTGGCAGGAAGAGGATGCGGGCTCGCAAGAAGATCGTGGTCTTGGCGAGGCCTTGGCTAATGCTCATGAGAGGGCTCATGGATTGATCGCACCAATTCAAGCCTATCCTCTTTTCGAGAACGCCATCCGAAAAAATAAAGGGCGGTCTGTCGATGAGCATCTGTTAGCAATGGGAGAGCTCTTCGCGCCCTTTACAGATGTTGCTTCAAATAATCCTTTCTCTTTCTATGGCACGAGACGCTCTGCAACCGAACTGGCGAGTGTTACCAAAGAAAATCGGTTTATATGTTTTCCCTATCCGAAGTTTATGAATTCACGGGATGCTGTAAATCAAGGCGCGGCTGTTGTCATGACTTCGGTAGGAAAGGCAAAAAAGCTGGGTATCGATCCTAGTAAATGGGTTTTCCTGCATGGCTGCAGTGAGGCGAACGAGAAATTGCTAATAAGCGATAGAGTTAATCTTCACTCCTCGCCTGCAATTGCAGCAAATAGCCAGCAGGCATTTGCGATGGCGAACAAAACAATTGAGGACATAGACTTAATTGATATCTATTCTTGTTTCCCATCGGCTGTTGAGGTTGCATGTGATGCACTAGGATTGTCTTACTCGGATCCGCGAGGCTTAACGCTAACAGGCGGACTGCCATTTTTTGGCGGGCCAGGAAACAATTATTCGATGCATGCTATCGCG
>OJIK01000156.1_pt1 | contig 25810 bp, 20 predicted proteins | sample 1595571 | NCBI WGS metagenome assembly OJIK01 (sample SAMN05416791, study PRJEB24817) | seawater metagenome | isolation source: Sea water | place: Canada:Atlantic | collected 2013-11 | reverse complement strand
GATCTACACCTCTCTATTCGTCGGCAGCGTCAGATGTGTATAAGAGACAGGCTAGTAGCGGCGCGCAAACTTTCTCCTGAAGATGCAGGCATTCTATTAGATGAGCGCGATCAGTTCTTCGCGTATAAAGCTTCTCGGATCGCTTATCTCACTCTGATTTTTTTAGTTGTCGTTGTCACTTTCCCAATGATCCATATTCACGCGGGTAATTGGGGATTTGGCATGCTGTATCTAGCAGCGATAATAGTGGCGGAGATTACTCGCGCGTCATTGCTGATCAGGCAGTATCGGAGGGGCTACTAATGCCTGAGCTACCTATAAGTAACCGCATACGCCAGTTGCGTGCTGCGCACTCTGACATAACGCAACTGGATCTTGCTAAGCAGATAGGAGTAACAAGACAAACTGTCAATGCGATTGAGCTGGGCAAATACTCTCCGTCACTGGAAGTGGCATTTCGAATCGCCGCTGTTTTTGCTGAGCCATTGGAAAAGGTATTTAGTTACCACAAGTAATTGAAAAAGGCAGTTCACTCTTTAGGTAGTAAAATGTTCAAAAACTAGGAGTAACTGCCATAAGCGAAATACCAAGTGACGAGAAAGAAAACGATGTAACTGGAGAGTCGACTCCCGAGGAAGCGAAAAAGAAAATTGATGTGCAGAACACTATAAGTCGTCTGCTGCGCAGCAAAGAAGTTTTGGATGCGAATAAGCGCGAGGATTCAGACTAGTAGTTCCTTTAGCGCAGATTTGTGTCTCTACTATCTGCGTTACAACTAGGGCGCCGTGCAACTAAAGCTGGCGGCATCGTCTGAATCTCCGCTGCCGTTATAAGTCGCCATCTCAGGATGTACACACAGCGGTCGTGTACGGACTACTTCATCATCGATAATTTTGGAGGCAAGCATAGTCTCTGGCGCAATATCTCTCTCTACCCAATTCTCAAGTGCAGTAAGCGCATCGAATTGGTCTGGTCCCGGGCCGCCCGCACAATGGGCCATGCCGGGCACCATGAAAAGTCGATAGAACTCCTGTGTATCACCGAGGGCGGATTGCGTTGTTGACTCCTGGGCAATAACGTCCACGACGCGATCGAAATAGTCGATTGAAGCTAGGGGAGAGATGTCTGGATCGCTCCAGCCATGGTAGACAATAAGCTTGCCGCCATTGTCTCGGAATGGCCGCAGGTCTGGGTCATTCGAGTCCACCGCAGAGCCCACTTTTACCAACGCATAGTTTAGATCGGAATCGAAATCGAAAGTACGGAAGTCCCAATCAGGATCGTCGAACACGAACCAGCGAAAGAATCCCTCGCCACCTCGCCAGTGCAGTGACTGAAAGGGCTCTGGTCCCGTCACCCACGTAGACCAAGAGCCGCGTGACGCTTCTCCGCCGGGAACCAAGCCCGGATAGATCAGCTCTCCAGAAGAATTCTCTACACCTGACCAGATTTTCTCGACGGCAGTTACCTGTTTAGAAGTCAGGCAGCTGTCATTGTCCACACCGATTGGGCAGGCCAAGCTGGCGGGTTTAAATTCGCAGGCGAGTGGGTTCTGCAAGATGCCATCGCTGACGCCGTCAAGTGCATCGCAGGCTTCGTTCACTGCATTGCCAAGCGCAGGTAATTTGCCTGGTGGAACATAACTGCCTTCATCTGCGAGCAGTGCTTGTGAATACCACAAGTGAGCGCCGGCATAGAATCGCGTCCAATTGTTTGCTGGGTCGCCGGCGATGATGCCATCGAAATCGTTCGGGTAACGCTGAGCCTCCATCAGGCCTTGCTGGCCTCCCTTGGAGCAGCCAACGTAGTAAGAGTAATCGGGCGGCGCTCGATAGAAAGCTTCGGTAACTTGCTTCGCGTTCACTGTCGTTAGATGCAGCGCTCTGTGACCAAAGTCTTCAATCAGATCCGGTCTGCCCGATGCCCAGGATGCGTCGAAGGAAATTAGTCCTGCTTTATGGCCTGTATCGGTACTTGCGGTTGCATAACCTCGTCTGAGTGCATTGGCCATCGAAGCATAGCTAATGGTGCCAGCCATTCCTCCATTTCCTACGCTTTGATAGTTGCCGTTCCATCCAGAGAGTGGCAGCCAGACTTCGAAATTTACTGCCGGAGTTGTCACACCGACAAGCCTGCAGAATGCAGGGGCTTGCATCACGCTGTCCGCTCCGGGTGTGGTGAATGAATCCTGATTGACTATTTCGGTTAGCGTTATGCGAGTGTCTTGGATATTGAGATTGCTAAGCGCGGAGCAGGACTCAGCGGCGTTGAAGATTGCCTGTGTCAGGCTTTGGGCGCCGCTGTGCAGCGATAGGGAGGTGGCGCTCAGAAGAAGCAGACTGTTTGTCAGAAACCGGGCTGTTCTGGTAGTCATGCATTTCTCCTTCGATATTAATCTATTGTGTGTTCTTACTTCTGGAGAATGGTACGAGAGAGGGAGTACTGGCAACATAGTCTCTGTAGGCTGGGTCTTCGCCCCAACGCTCCATGCCGCTTTTCTCCAAAAGTTTTACACCGCTCACTTTTATCAGTAAGAATGTGACGAAAATTGGAGATATCAGCGTGACATACTGCCAACCCAGTAAAGTTGGCAGAGCGATTACGGCGATTCCAAGCCACAGTACGATTTCGCCGAAGTAGTTGGGGTGTCTAGAAATTGACCATAATCCCTCTGTTATGAATTTTTCTTTGTTCTCCGGGTTTCTACGAAATTGGCTTTTCTGGCGATCGGCAACTATTTCTATACCAAAACCCAAGGCCCACAAAGCGACTCCTGAATAGAAGAATCCATCTAAGGCAACTTGATTGGCAGAAGTAATGACGGCAAGGCCGGCAGCCATGGTGATGAACACCCAAGCTCCGCCCATTGTCCAGGTAAACATATACCTAAAAAATTTAGTCTTCATTTCATCGAAGCGTCGGTCTTTGCCATCTCGCTTGACGCGCAGGAATAGATAACTGCCCAAGCGTATCGCCCAGATAGTAATGAGTACACAGACAACTAGGCTGCGCGCATCCATATTGGGGTGAAAAAGATACGCTACGATGATGGTAACGGCGTAAGAGATTGATCCGGTGAGATCGAAATAGTGTTCCGTCTGAAAGAAGAATGAGGGAACGAAAATGATCCAGTGTAGTATGAAACCCACGCTTGCACAGATTAGAAACAGCGGCAGGCCATTAGCCTCAATGCTGCCCTGACTGCCTGCTAGAGCGATGCCGCAGCTGATAGCCAATATTGCCAGTATGCCGATCAGTGGTTTAATCATGGGAAAATTCCTGACCTCTCGGTTTTGTGGTTTATTTTTAGTTTATAGGTACTTACTGGCGTGTTACGTTTGAATTAGTCGTATTGGATCACATGCGGCAACGATTGGGATGCTCTTGTCACCGCTTGGCAGGGTGTCTCGGATTGACTATGGTCAGAGCGCCACCGTACTTTGAAAATAATAACATTAAGACCATAGTCTATGTCCGCACCTGCGTCCATTCGACTGATTGAACATGCCATTAAGCGATTTAGCCATCGGATTTCTGCCGTGGGTGCGATTATTGGCATTCTCCATTTTGACCTATTTGTGAGTCTCGATGGATTTAGGTCGGTACCAGGATAGGATCTGTGGAATAGTCCGATGGACATCTCGATATTTTCGCGATTTCTTTTCTCTATTTTTATTCCAACGCTCGTATGGCTGGGAGCGGGGTTAATGCAAGTGCTGCTAGAATCCTTTCTAGCAGCATAGTTTATTTGGTTTTTTAAGCTGATATTAGTCGACTATGCCAGACCCCATCTTCCTTCTCTTCTTTGGAATATCCACAAATTCTGCCGGACGTTTTTCCGCCGCCGCTGTCATCGCTTCCATGATTTCAGCATTCTGCAGCATGCTGGCGTTCCAGATGCCGATGTAGTCGAGGCTGTCAGCTGTGCTGTGATCGCGGGAGTAGTTGATGATGCGTTTGCTGCCATAGATGGCTAGAGGCGCTTTGCTCGCTATCTGATCCGCTATTTTCATGACTCCCACAAGTAGGGATTCTTGGTCTGGAAATATTTCGTTTACGAAACCCAGTGATTTCGCCTCAGCAGCAGACATTCGGCGTCCTGTGTAAGCGAGTTCCTTGACCACTCCCTCTGGTAACAGCTTTGTTATGCGCGGAAAGGTGCCGACGTCGGCGGTCATGCCAATATTAATTTCGAATATGGTGAGAAAACTTTCCGCTGTCATGTAGCGCATATCGCAGGCGGTGATCAGGTCTACGCCGCCACCAATGACCCCACCCTGAATGGCTGCAAGCACTGGTATTCGGCACTCTTCAAGGCAGGTGAAACTCTGCTGTAAGTAATCGACTGTGTCGTAGAGCTTCGCGCCGTGAGTGCGCCTTTGCTTCTCGGCGACTTTTGGGTCATCGCTTTGCACTGCATTGTTGCTGAAAACGGCCGTATCGATGCCGGCTGTAAAGTGAGGGCCTGTGGAAGAGATAACAATAACGCGGGCCTGCGCATTCGCGTCGAGTTCTTTAACGATCGCGGGTAACTCGTCCCAGAATTCGGGAATCATGCTGTTTCTTTTTTCGGGGCGATTCAAAACTATATGGGCGATCTTGTTTTCAATGGAAACTTCAAAACATTTATAACTCACAGCTTAACTCCAATGATATTTCTAGTGTGTGCGGCAATGAAAATCAATAGTACCAGTGCCAGCGCGAATATTCTGTACCGGAGATCCCCAGGATGTCATTCCAGCATTGGCTAGTCGTCGTCGCCTATCGTTCATATAGGTGCGAAATAGCGTTAGAGATTTTTCATCAAGAAAAGCTTCGACTTCAAACAACACGGCACCGTAATACTTCGCAATAAAAGTTTGGGTAAGCTGTTCACGCGCCTTGTAAGAGGCTAGCGCCTGAGTTATTCGAGCATCACCGCTAGCTGCCGACTCATCCCATGCAGCACACATCGCGCGTACATTGGCGATTTCGCTGCCGTTGATGAAGCCACGGGCATTGGAAATGGTAACGAATAACTCTTGCAGCTGACTGTCATTGATTCCGATGCGGGTTTTGGTGTTTGCCGGTTCAGTGCTTATTTCTTGCATGAGACGATTTAAAACAGCCCTGTCGAGCTGTTCTGCTGAGAGTGTTTGGGTAAGGACAGTCAGTTCTCGTGGCTTTGGCTTTCGATATTCTTGCTTGACTCTGTTTGTGTCGAGTTTTAGGAGATCAGCTTCGGTGTCTAAGTGCAGAGAACCGGATTGAGCGAGGCTTGCTGAGCAAAGCTGAGTAAGCAGGAGTAGGGTAAACAGACGGCATGGGTGCATTGGAGAGTTCTTCTAGCGATTCCACTCAAGGGTATGGGGTTAGATTACTTTCTTTTTCGCCGCCTCGCTAGTTTGTCGGCAACGGTAGGTTCTTTAATTGGCAAGCTAGAAATTTTGTGTAGGGCTAAGATATAGGAGAAATTCCAGCACCTTAGCCCGTCAGACAGATTCTAATTAGGCGGTCCGCTGCCTCCGCCAGCCTTATTGAACGAGAAGTCTGGAGTCCCTTTCAAGCAGGCTAATACCTAGGGGTAGGCATCGGTGATGTAGTAGCCGTAAGAGCCGCCGCGCATCATACCGTTGCACTCATCGAGATCGCCGCTGGCAGCGACATATTCATAGTCATCCACGTAGGTACCATCATAGCTTCCGCCGGGATTTGCCGTGCCATTTGGGCGAGACCCACTGAGTAATTGAAGCTGCTAGTAACGGCGCGAATCTCTCCGTTATCATCGATGTAGCTGTCGAAGATAGGAAACCTGTCGGCGGCAAAACCAATAACCGGTGATTCGGATATCGCGTTTTGATCGAATAAAGCCTTCGGATTGCCGTGATAGTGGTAGGTGCCATCAGGCTGGGTATGCGCATTATTTGCGTCAGTACCGAACCCGGTTTGAGGACTCATTGGGTCAAAGCGCCAAGGTTGATCGATGTCGAAACAGCCGATGTTGCCATCGCCTACACCGAAGCATCCCGCCGCCATGAGATCTAACTTGACGCCGTTTAGGAAAACGGCATTGTCGGTCGCAAGCGATAGCGCTGTGGCAGAGGAGGCGAATGTCGGTTCTATAGGAATTCTAAACTCGGCGCTGACTTCGCGAACGTTGGTGGCGAAGGCGGCTGTCGAATCATTAAAGTTGTGGTTGGGTATGCTACTGCTTACTACAATGCATTTGCTGTCTTCAACCGTAAAGCTGAGAGTTCCCGTGAACTGTACGTCGCGCTTGATGTCGGAAACATTCGAAAAACGATTCTCTGCGTAGTAGCTGCATTCTTCTCGTTGGTTCGTGAGCAACAAGTCGGTGATGTCTGTGTCGCTGACAGTAATTAGCGAGCTAATTTTTCCTACGAAAACTAGTTCAGTTCCAACAGAGCCGCCGATCGCGTACACGTTGTCTCCCTGTACACCTAGATAGATACCCGTATCAGTGTAGAGCCTCACGTAGAAGCTTTGCAGCTCCTGAATTTCAGGCGCTGCCGGACTCAGTAGTTCCGGGTAAGCCGCTTCGGCAAAATCGAAAACGGCTTGCGCATTGTCCAAAGTGTCAGCAATCGCGGCAAGCCAGCGCAAAGCAGACCTTGATTCGTTTTAGTAATTGCATGAGAGGTTCCTTTTTTAGTGCAGGCTTAAATGGGTATTGTGTTGATTGGCCATATGCCTTTATTGCTATGAGGCTAGACTGTTGGTTCAACAGCTTGTTGAGTTATACGTGTGTAATAAATAATTCCTTCTCCTTGGCAGAGAAGTTTAGGAGAGGTGGTAAAAATGCATAATTTTTTTAAAGTACTGTAAAGCCTACAGATACTAATACAAATTCTGAATATTTATTGCTGCTTAGCTATGAATTTTTCTAAGCGTCGCTTTGCCAAATTGAAGTGGGTCATTGAGTAGAATCACTGTAAAATTAACATGTCTGTTGGTCTTACTGCGGATTATTTGCGCGGCACTCTCATCGCGCTTAACAACAGCGGGCACGACGCGAACTTCATCGATCTAGGTTCAGGGAGATTCTAGAAACTCTCCCTACCGGACGTGGGCCACATGAATTAGTCTTGACCGATGATAATCGCTGGGCTATCGGGACAAATTATATTGGTGGTAACAGTCTTACGGTTTTCGATGTTGAGGAATTGACTGTTGCTCGAGCGATTAACTGGCGAGCGCACCATAAAGGTCATACTCGTCGGCGTCATCAATCTTTACCTGAATAAAATCACCCGCTTGTACATCGGAATTCGGCTGAATGAATACATTGCCGTCGATCTCTGGCGCATCGGCTGCAGATCGCGCGACAATTTGCTCTGCGTTAGCCTCATCCACTAACACTTCAACTACTTGGCCGATCTTTGCCTGTAGCTTTTTCGTGCTTATCTCTTGCTGGGTTGCCATGAAGCGTTCCCAGCGTTGTTGTTTCAGCTCTTCAGCCACGGGGTTTGCAAGTTCGTTGGCTGCTGCGCCATCCACCGCTGAATACTGAAAACAGCCGACTCGGTCCAATTGAGCCACCTCTAGAAATCCTAAGAGCTCTTCGAAATCGGCATCGGTCTCGCCGGGAAAACCGACGATGAAGGTGCTGCGTAGCGTGATGTCAGGACATTGCTCGCGCCAATTCATAATCCTGTCTAGTGTCTTTTCTGTTGCTGCGGGGCGTTTCATTGACTTTAGTACATTCAGGCTTGCGTGCTGAAACGGTATGTCTAGGTAGGGCAATATTTTTCCCTCAGCCATTAAAGGGATGATTTTATCTACGTGCGGATAAGGATAGACATAGTGCAATCTAACCCAGATGCCGAGCTGGGCGAGTGCCTCGCAGAGGCCCTGCATGCTCGCCTTAACCGGCTGGCCCTGCCAAAAACCAGTCTGATATTTAGTGTCCACGCCGTAAGCGCTGGTATCTTGCGAGATTACCAGCAGCTCCCGCACACCAGCATTTGCGAGTCTTTCGGCTTCATCGAGGACGTCTCCAACGGGTCGGCTAACAAGGTCGCCGCGCATCGAGGGAATGATGCAGAAACTGCAACGATGGTTACAACCTTCAGATATTTTTAAATAGGCATAATGCCTTGGAGTTAGTTTTATTCCATGTGCAGGTACTAGATCGATAAAGGAGTCATGAGACTCATTTTGCGGAAGGAAATTATGCACCTGATTTACGACCTGCTCGTAGGCGGCGGGACCGGTCACTCCTAGTACCTTCGGGTGCGCATTAGTAATGATTTCTTTCTGAGCACCTAGACAGCCAGTTACGAGCACCTTGCCATTCTCAGCTATGGCCTCGCCGATAGCGTCCAGAGATTCTTGCTTCGCACTGTCTATAAATCCGCAGGTGTTCACCACCACCAAATCCGCATCGTCGTAGCTGGGCACGATATCGTAGCCATCGGATTTTAGTTGGGTGAGGATACGCTCGGAATCTACTAGGGCTTTTGGGCAGCCTAAAGAGACAAAACCGACTTTATTGCTCGATGACATTGGGATCAGACCTGGGTGAATGCTGGGGGGCAGGATTATAGCCAATTCGGGAGTGAATAGTAGAACCGAACGACGAACTTCGGTTATTCGGCAATAATAACTCCGTTATTCCTGGCGTATTTCTCCCACTCTGCAATCATTTCGCTGCGTTTCTCGGGTTCTGCTTCGCTAAGATCGGTACGCTCTGCGGGATCATTTTTGATATTGAAAAGTTCCCAGTCCCCGGTGCCGAAGCGGCCGGGTAGTAGAATAATTTTCCAATCCCCTTTTCGCACTGCTCTGCTGTTATTAAGCTCCCAGGCAACGACATCGTCTGGCTCATGGATGATTTCACTCTCACCGTTTAAAAAGGGCAGTAGAGATACGCCAGTATAAGGGTGAACCTGGCGTCCCTTGTAGCTTGTGCCCGGATGCGTTGTCTTTGCTATATCAAGGAATGTGGCGGGCAAATCAAGGACAGTGGTGAGCTGGTTAGTAAAGGTTCCCGCCCTAGCTTCGAGCTTGCCGGGGTAACTTATGATGGCTGGCACCTTGAGGCCGCCATCGGACGAAAAACCCTTAAACATGCGCATTGGAGCCGTGCTGGCGCGGGCCCAGTGCGGCCCTAGGTAAGCGTAGGAGTTTATTTTGCCAATATTCTCAAAACTAGTATCGAAATTTTCATCGATCCAGTCCTGCGGGAAAGCGCGGGCCATGCCAGGGCCAAAACCTTGGGCGCCATTATCAGAGATAAAGATGACGATGGTATTGTCGCGCTGGCCGGATGCGTCGAGATAGTTGAGCACTCGACCAATATGGTAATCCATGTTGTCGACCATGGCCGCGTAGGTTTCCATTTCGCGTGCATCAATTTGTTTTTGTTCGTCGCTTAAATTGTTCCAGGATTCCGTTTCAGGATAGGCCTGCTCGGGTGCGATGTGGCCGGGTTCTATAAGGCCGATTTGTTCTAGTGACATCAAGCGTTTTTCGGCAAGCGCGTCGTAGCCGTCGTCGTACTGTCCTCTGTATTTATCAATAGTTTCGGCAGGTGCTTGAAGCGGCCAGTGCGGTGCGGTGTAAGCAAGGTAGGCAAAAAACGGTTTATCATCGTCTTCGCCGGATCGGATGTATTCAAGGATTTTATCGGTATAAAACCGGCTTGAGAAAAAGTCATCTGGAAGCTCAGTGCGAACGCCATCTTCACGGTACCAGGATGTGTCATGGTCAACGGTCATGGCGGAGTCGTCAAAATGACCAGCGCCTCCCTGAAGTAACGCGAACGAGCGTTCAAAGCCACGCGCTGCCGGTGACTGGTCATCGTCATATCCCAGGTGCCATTTGCCGGTCATATAAGTATGGTAACCAGCATCGAGAAGTAGTGACGAAACAGTAACTACATTGTGATTCAGATAACCTTCATAGCCGGGTTGGCCAAGCTGATTCGCCGCCTGATCATTAAACATGGTGCCCATACCAGCGACATGGCTATCAGCTCCACCTAGCAACATGGTTCGGCTTGGTGAGCAGGCCGCAGCAGCATAAAAATTACTCATTTTTAGCCCGCCAGCGGCGAGCGCGTCGAGGTTAGGGGTTGATATTTCACCGCCGAAAGCACCAATGTCCGAATAACCAAGATCATCAGCGACAATCAACAGGATGTTGGGTCTGGTTTCCGTTTGCATCACTAGGTTGGATTCTGTTTCAACGTTACCGCAACCAACGAGCACCAACGATGTTAGAAATAGTGCTGATATTTTTTCCATATTTATCTCCCGAAGATCCTATTCCGATTCTAACATGCGACTAAAGGTGATGAGATATTGAGGGATAGGCAGGATTAAAGACTACTACGCGTTTCAATAAACAATAAATAGGGCCGGACTGTACGTAATCGAGTTCGACGAATGCCCTGTAGTCGACCCGGCATTTCGCATGATGTCAGATAACGACAATATCGATGCTTACGACGGCCGCTCGTAGTCTGAAATTGCTAGGCTATAAGTGTTCCTGAAGTACACTGTTTTGCATCCAACCCATTTGCCAACCAACTCTATGCTACCGCGCCATATAACGATTCACGCGCAGCTTGGCATTGTTGCGAATATTCATATAGAACAGTGAATAGTCAAGCATGTGGTAGTTGCCGCTCGCATCCACTGTGTCTGATTTATCAAATTCCGATCCTTGTTGATCCTGCACAACCAACCAACCGTCTCGACACTGCGCCCAAGTGTGCTGTTGCAATGGCGCAGGCAAGGTTTCGAACTGTTGTGCTGTTGACGTATCTTTGCCTTTACCTAGCGCGGCGTTGTAAGTGCCCTCGGGAAACACCGCACCAGCATTCTTCTCGGCAGTCACCATTATTTCATTGACCTGCCAACTCAACGGATTAGTACACAAGCTGTCTGCGGGGCGAGCTAAGCCAAACAAATCGGTGGGCGCACCTTCGGCCATCGTGTCCCAGTGCACAACACAGTGGAGTTGTTCCGCATCAGTACAGGCAGAAATATTCGACATTGAGTCAAGCAGCTTGTGAGTTGCTGGCATTACAATGCCGCCGATCAAATAGGCGGCAACCATGCGTTCGCGCAATTCGCGGGCATCCACCATTTCTTCCAGAAGTCGCAGTGCATGGTGAGTACCTTGACTATGACTGGCGATGACAAAAGGCCTTCCTTGACTGTAATGCTCAATGAAATAGGCAAAAGCCCGCTTAACGTCTTCATAAGCAAAACCTAAGACCTCGTTACGTAAATCCGTCTCACCAAAATAAGAAACGATGGTCGCCTCTCGATATCTAGGTGCATACACATTGCAGCAGCCGTTAAAGGCGCTAGCTTGATTCGCCATCATCCATAATGTGTTCTCTTCTGTTCCTGAATTCGAATCCATTGGCGAAGTCCAAGTATTCGATCGCATAAAACCTGTTGGGTGAATAAAAAACGTATCTACCGACTTCTCTGTCTGAGCAGTTTCATCGACACCCGCCGGCACTAAATCTGCTGGATCGATTTCCCCCGGTAGCGCGGCCCAATTAATCGGGTCGCCGTAGTTCGGTTCAGCCACGGCGGTGCTGGCATCAAATTCCTTGGAAGGTTGACTGTAAGCGAGAAACGCTCGAAAGGCTAAATCGCCACCATAACCGGAGTAATACAGACCTACCAACGTTAGCGCAATGACCCCAAGGCCGATACCTAGTCGCTTAATTATTCTCATTCTAGTGTGCCTTTTCGAATTCAACTAACGCACTTTTTTAGCTCTAGACTACCTAAACATCGTGCCTAAGCTGGTTTCCTGCACTGTGAGGTGGCATTAGTGTACTCGATAATGGACTGTTAGGGATAGATCATGGCTAGAGGCTAAAGGGAATTTACAGTGCGATCTATTCCCTGTTATAGCTTGAATTTGTTTCGATGTTGCAGGCCGATTATACCGAGGTTCAAACGACTCAGAATTCCGAAATTCGATGTGTTAACTTACTAATCTACCGGTGTCGCGGCACGATTCGTTCGACTGATCAAATGGATAAAGTAATGAGAACTCCCCTAGTATCTATTGCCCTGATTCTGTTCGTTTCTGGATGTAATCAGGGGCCAGAATCGACAGAGAGTTCGGAGTTGGCTTTGGACTCGCGACCAAACATACTGCTAATCGTAGCCGATGACTTGGGGTATGGTGATATTGGGGTTAACGGTAGTGAAATAGATACCCCAAACTTGGATCTTCTTGCTAGCTCAGGATTACGCTTCGATCAGTTCCATACCCTCCCAACCTGCTCGCCAACCCGCTCAATGTTACTCACTGGGGTAGACAACCATTTGAACGGATTGGGCACAATGAAAGAAGATAAGTTGCCTCACCACGAAGGTCTGCCAGGGTATCAAGGGTATTTGAACGACAGCACGGTGACGGTTGCTGAGCTATTACGTGATGTTGGTTATCAGACATACATGTCTGGGAAATGGCATCTAGGTATGGAAGAAGAAAGGAACTACCCATCTGCAAAAGGATTCTCGAATACCTTCGCCTTACTCAATGGAGGGGCTAATCATTTTAATGATTTAGGGACCAACGCCAATGTGCCAGAGGCTAGCTATACTGAAAATGGAATTCCTGTCGAGCGGCCTGAAGGGTATTCCAGCGATCTGTTTACAGAAAAATTGCTGGGCATGATTCAGGAGGGCGATAAACAAAGTCCGTTCTTTGCCTATCTTTCATTTACGGCGCCGCATTGGCCCGTACAAGCGCCACAGGATGTCATCAGTAAATACGAAGAGGCCTATGCGCAGGGCTGGGATGATGTTCGCAGCCAACGTTTTGAGCGCATGAAGAGTGCCGGTTTAGTGCCGCCGGAATTAGATTTACCCGCGCGATCAAATGACGTTCCTGCGTGGGACACACTCTCTGAAAGGGAACAGAAAAACGAAGCGCGAAAGATGGCAGTTTACGCAGCTATGGTTGACAACCTAGACACTAATATTGGCCGCGTTATGCAATATCTAGAAAGCCAAGGTGAGCTAGACAATACCGTCATCGTCTTTATGTCTGACAATGGTGCAGACCCATATGACCGATCGCAGAGAAATGCCTACCAAGAGTATTTTAAAGCCACTGGCGTTAATAATGAATACGAAAATATGGGTGCCGCAGATTCGTATTTGTTTCAGGGCTTAGGATGGGCACAAGTAAGCTCCGTTCATCTAAAACACTATAAGTTCATGCTGAGTGAAGGCGGCACACGAGTACCTTTGTTAGTTTACAATGAATCACTGGTGAGCGACGAAAACGTGCGAGATCAGTTTGCCTCAGTAGCCGATATTACACCGACGTTCTTGGCTTTAGCCGGAGCACAACACCCAGGCACCGAATATCAGGGCAAGCCGGTATTTCCTCTGCGCGGGCGTTCGCTTGTTGACTATATGACTGGTCGATCCGGCAGCGCTTACGCTGCGGATGAGGCAGTAGCATTTGAACTGTTCGGCAACGCCAGCATCTACATGGGTGAATGGAAGGGGCTGCGTCTACGTGAGCCTTGGGAGCCTGCCAGATGGAAGCTTTATAACTTAGCTAATGACCCGAGCGAATCGATCGATCTTAGTTCTAGTGAGCCAGAAATATTGCAAGTATTGCTGGATAAATATGCAGCTTATGAAAACGAAAACGGCGTTGTTGACGAGCCAAGTGATGTTACAGCCTATCCACAACTTCCAAGGTATCGAAGCCTTAGTAACTAGATTTTTTAACTATCGGCACAGGTAGAGCATGTCAAATACACAAGTTACAAAATCTCCTAAAACTGCGTTTTCAGGAACCATTATTTGTATTGGGTCTGCCATTGGTGCGGGGATATTTTCTTTACCAACGGTTTCCTCGGGGATGTGGCTATACTGGTCAATAGCCTGCTTACTTCTTACAGCGTCTGCAACCGCCGTTGCTGCATTGATGACTTTGCGTGTAAATCTTAACTTTGAACTTGGCGATAGCTTCGACACTATAGTTAGAGGCACTCTCGGAAGAGGGTGGAATATTTTTAATGGCCTACTGTTTGTCTTTTTGCTTTATATATTGGATTACGCCTATATAAGCGGCGGCGGTTCTATAGTTAGCCAAACTGCTGTCAGTGTTTTTGGTGTGGAGCTTTCCCATGTGCTTGCTAGTTTGGTATTTGCTGTTTCGCTCGCTTTCGTGGTTTGGCTAAGCACCTCTGCTGTTTCCAAAGTTGTCGCAGTCTTGATATTTGGCATGATCGTGAGTTTTTTAATGGTCATGTTTGATTTAAGTTTCACCATAAATTGGTCGAATTTTACTACGGCTAATGCCATTGAGAATGACGTTCCTCGTTTTTATTATGTTTTTGCGGCGCTGCCTTTTTACCTGACATCTTTTAGCTTCACCAGCGTGGTGCCTAGTTTGGTTGCGTACTACGGGAAACAGTACACAACCATTTCCAGAAGCATTCTTTTAGCATCACTAGGCTGCTTGCTTATCTATCTGGTGTTTCTACTGGTGCCATTCGGCAATATTCCACGAACAGAGTTTCGGGCAGTGTCTGCAGCAGGCGGTAATATTGGCGATCTACTCGATGCGTTGATGGGCGGCGGTGCATCTAGATTGTTAAGCATATTTGCAAATGTAGCGATTATTTCCTCTTTTCTGGGAGTCAGCCTTGGATTGTTTGATTTTATCAAGGATAAATTTGATTTCGATAATTCCAAAACGGGACGATTTAAAGCCGCTTTGATTTCTTTTTTGCCACCCATTGTTGGAGGGGTCTTTTTCCCGAATGGATTTCTGTACGCGATTGGCTTTGCTGGTTTGGTTCTAGCAATTATCGGCCTGATAATTCCACCGCTCATGATCAAGAAAAGTAGGCAACAATTTAAAGAAGCTGACCACGGCAGTTTCGTAAGCAGTAATTTTGTTATTCACACAGTCATAGCTCTTGGTGTTTTTTACGCTACCTGTCACGTTTTAGCGATGCTGAATTTGTTGCCGGTATTCAAATAACTCGTCAACGACATTGATAACAAATAGGTAAATAGAAGGTAGGTAACATGAGCGCCATCCCCATAGATTCAGCGACCCAGATGAAGCATTTGACTGAAGATCCTTACCCTATATACAAAAGATACCGGGCAGAAAGTCCCGTGGTTCATGTGGCCTCAATAGATCGAACGTTCATCACAAAGTATGACGATTGCCGGTACGTAAAAAATAATCCCGACATCTTTAGTTCCAAAGACTCAAGTGCGCCGATGGAACGCGCGTTTCAAGCTCAGACCTTGATGAAAAAAGATGGAGAAGAACATCAAAGTGAGCGCAATGCGATGGCAATGGCTTATACCCCCAAAAGCATCATCGAGGTTTGGCAGTCTGTACACACCGAAATTGCGGAGGAATTCGTTGCTCGTTTGCCGCAAAACGAAACTATTGATCTTTTTCCTGTACTCGCGGGCCCATATGCTGCCAGTTGTCTGGCTAAATTATTGGGAATTTCCAATGCCTCCGACAGCAAAATGGAACATTGGTCACAGACATTAATGGATGGGGCGGGAAATTATGGTCGCTTAGATTCCATTTTCGAGCGTTGCGATTTTGCGCACAAGGAAATGAATAGCTGCATAGAAGAAAACACTGAGCTGCTGCTTCGCAATCCTCAGATGAATGCCTTGTCATTGATGGTCAACGCTAAAAATCCAATTCCGACCAGCCAAATCGTGGCCAATATTAAAGTGGCAATTGGTGGCGGCATTAATGAACCGAGGGATGCTTTGCTGACAGTGTTGTATGGATTGCTGACTAACCCGGAACAACTAGATGCGGCAAAAAACGATAGCAGTTACTGGACAAAGGCGGTTGAAGAGTCCGTTCGTTGGATTGCGCCCATACAAGTTAGCCCGCGCATTGCTGCAGTCGATACTGAGATAGGTGGTTTTGAAATTAGAAAGGGAGCTACTATCAATACCATTCAGGCCTCAGCGAATCGCGATGAAACCGTGTTCGAAGACGCGGACAAATTCAATATATTCCGTGATAAGAAACCGCATCAAGCTTTTGGTAACGGGCCTCATTTTTGTCAAGGAATGCACGTCGCTCGCACGATGATTAAGACTATCCTACCCCTGCTGTTTCAGCGCTTTCCGAATATGCAGCTGACATCAGAGCAAGATGTGCGGTGGTCCGGCTTTGTTTTCAGGGGGCCTTTAAATCTACCTGTCATTTTAAAAAATTAGCAGAACCAACTAAATTAAAGTCTCGGTCGGTTCTGGGGGAATATTCATCTAGTCCTCATTACAATCGTCAATTAGAAACGTCCGCAGCAAACCTTCATTTTGTCACCCGTCACCGCAGAGCTAAGATCAGAAGCGCAGAACAATGCCGCTCTAGCAACTTCTTCTGGATCAACCCAACGCTTAAGAGCTGCCACGTCGGTGTAGTTTTTTCTTTCGATCTCTTCCACTGTGCGATTCTCAGATGTAGCGCGACTTTGTAAAATCCTCTCCATGTTGGCACCCGACACAGCACCAGGCATCAATGCGTTCACCCTGACGTTGTGCGGGCCGAGTTCACGCGCCATGGTTTCAGTGATTCCGATTAAAGCGAATTTGAAGGCTACGTAGGCTGAGCGCATCGGGTAGCCCTGTATGTCCATTAAGGACGACATATTGATAATAGAGCCAGATTGCTGCTTGATCATTACTTTGGCGGCCTCTTGTAGGCAGTACATAGCGCCAACTAGGTTAATGTTCATGCATTCAACCCAAGCCTGCATATCTACCTCTGCAACTGGCGCGATGGGTCCAGGGCCGCCGGCGTTGTTGAGCAGTATGTCGACTCTCCCCGTAATTTCGCAGGCTTTCTGAAAAAGATTCTGCACTTGTCCTTGATCGGACACGTCGCAAACAATGGCGTGACCACCTATGTCTCCAGCTACGCTTTCAATTTGGTCTCTTCGGCGACCAGCGACCACCACAATTGCACCCTCTTGAGTGAATAAGCGTGCGGTCGCTTCTCCAATACCGCTGCCACCCCCGGTTACCAGAGCTAACTTGCCATCTAATTGATCTGCAATGCTTAGATCGTTCATGCCACTACCTCGACAAAATCTCGCCCAGGATCAAATAAGGGCAATTCGGTTTTTCGTTCAAGAATGTAGTCTCCCATTAGCTTGCCGATGTAAGGCCCAATGGTATAACCCCCGCGTACGCAACCTAGGATAAACACGTCCTCATAGCCCGGCAGTTTGCCTGCCAGTGGATAAAAATCAGGAACATTTGCTTCAAACCCAGTCCACGAGCGCAATATCTGTGCATTCTCAATCGCTGGCAGGACATGTCTGGCTAATGCTAAATTTGATCGCAGAGAATGCACGTCAACCTGTCCACGGCCTTGCTCGGGAGTGCCACGCCCTTGCCAGCCGCCGCCGATCAACAAAGACCCGCTGGCTTTTTGCTTCATTGTTAACAGTCCAGTTGCATGACCAATCACGGAACGCGTTAACATCGGCAGCCTTTGGGTGACGGACACCGTATTAATGCGTGCTTGCACAGGAAGATCAACGTCCATTAAGGCGGCGAGAGATTTTAACCAAGCACCAGCCGAGAGCAGCAACTTTCTTGCTCTAACGGTCGTGTTGGCGGAACGAATTACATAGCCATCATTACAAGCCTCAACACCAAGTACCTTGAAACCTTCACGATATTGCACGCCCTGTTCCTTCAACCTAGCTCGATAAAATTGACCTGTTAGGGACGAGTTCGAATAGCCATCTTCAGCACAATAGCTAGCTGCCACTACTCGATCAGCTAATTGAGGCTCGGCCTCTCTGAGCACGCTGTTAGATACCAATTCAATTGGCGCACCTGCTTCAGCCTTGAGCCTCATTCTTTCCTGCAATAATTCGGCTTCGTGATCGGTGAAAGCGAGTGTGTATCCTCCTGTCTTCTTAAAGCCAACAGCATCGCCCATGGATTCCCACTCTTGATGACCGCGAATCGCATAGGGCATTAGCTTTACGCGTTTGATCTGCAAGCTCAGTGTGCCGGCATTTACACCAGATGCTCCTTGCCCTAAATCGCCTTGATCGAGAACTATGGAATTCATACCCCCTTCAGCCAATTGCAAAGCAGCGGCACATCCCATGATGCCGCCCCCAATACAAGCTATGTCATAGATTTTGTTCACAGCGGGGAGGGCTTCGAAATGGGAAGGTCAGAGTAATCGAAATCCCCTGCCAGGGTATTCACCGAGACCGGTCTTAGTGGTGGGCGGGCTGTAGGTGGGACAATCTCGCTTACCGGGCAGCTTTTAGCTTTAGCAATCAAATCTGATATTGCTGTCTGACAAAACTTTCCTCCACAAGGCCCCATGCCAACTCGGACCCCAGACTTAACTGAGATCGTGCTCTGCGCGCCAAGATTTATCTCGTCTTCTATTTCCTCGCGAGTGATGCCCTCGCAGCGACATACAACAGTTTGAGCTGTGGTCAGTTTAGTTAGGCCGGGGCGGGGAATACTGAGTTTACTCATTGCTTCACCAAAGGTCGCAGCACGCGTGTGTTCTCGCCGCAGCTCATTTATAGGGTGATTGATCTGAGCTCCCAGAAATTCGGCAGCGGACAATCCAGCTAGCTTTCCATGAGTTTGTGCCGCCAGCGATCCTCGTATTCCTGCTCCATCACCACAAATAAAACACCCGTCCACATCTGTTTGACCGTCTTGCTCCGCTTTAGGAATCCATCCCCCTACGTCACTGCGGTGTTCTAGGGAAATACCGGCAAGTTGAAATGATTCAAAGGCAGAGATCAGTCCACTACCGAGACTTACACAATCACAGTCGATAAACCTGCGTTCGCCTTGCGGCGACCAATCTTTGCCGATTTTCTTAAACTCTACCCGCGATACACTGGATTCACCTTCTACGCGAGTCACAGTGTGGCCCCAGTAAACTGGTATACGATTAACATAAAGAGCAACGATCCATCGCAGACCGCGAAAAAGTAATCTGGGACGCAACAACATGGGCGGCAGAGCTTTAATCCAATCAAGCAACGTATTCGAAGTGACAACTGCTGCGACTTTTCCTCCCAGTCGCTGTTGTTCGGCGGCCACAAAGAACGCTAGCGGCCCAGTACCGGAAACAACCATTTTTGACCCTATAGGGATGAGGTCTTGCTTGAATATCGACGTTGCTCCAGCCATTCCCACCACGCCCGGCAGCGTCCAGCCAGGGATAGGTTGGACATATTCACGGGCGCCAGTCGCAATCACCAAGCAGCGGCAATTAAGAGAAATCGATACACCCGCGTTCTCATAGTGGATGACAAACCCATCGATGCTACGCTCGATGTGCCATACGCGCACACTTCCTAGATGAGAAACATTACTTTGCGAGATGGCGTTTCGAATCGACTCGCCAGCGACAGATTCCGGCGTTTCTGGAGCGTTCAGGATCGCTGGGCTTTTCTCACGCCAGACCTGCCCGCCCGGGCTAGCTTGCTCGTCTAACACAACCACGCTGAAATCGTACTCGGCAGCGATCAGCGCTGCATTACATCCAGCAGGACCTGCACCAATGACGGCAATATCTGTATCAATGATCATGCACCCAATTACCTTCTTCCAGAGATTACTTGCAAACCTTGCGACACTGGCAATCGACAACTTTCGATCGTCTTACCAGCCACCTGAACCACGCACTCCTGACACAAACCCATGCAGCAAAATACGCCGCGAGGCGATCCATCTGCAGGCGAATCCGATAGGTGTAATAGCTTGGCTCGTATTAACGCCGCAGCAAGAGATTCTCCTTCGTGTGCAAGCAACGATTTTCCATCGAAGGTGAAACTTACCTCGGCGGTGCGAACTATGTCGTTCTGATGATTAGGCGCCAACTGGAACATTATTTGTACCGAATCCCCAATTGGTCAAAAGTCATTTTGATGCGATCAATGTCTTGCTGTGTTGCAGCCATCACAGGATCGCGCGGCACTCCGGCTGGCAAGCCTATGAGATTCAGTGCAGCTTTAAATCCAGCGGGCCACGTTGCTGTGCCCATGAGCAATTCATACAGAGCGGTGAGCTGATTATGTGCATGACGATACGCCTGCCCCGGCTCCTTTCTACCAACGTCTGCCAGGTCGCTAGGTAGCATGTCGGTAAACTCTGGCCCCGTTGCGATGAAACCCGCCGCACCAAGGGCAAAGTTTGGCAAGATAAAATGACAGGGGCCCGTCATCACTGAAAGCTTATCTCCTAATCTTGCCAGAAGCTTAGTGTGATGAAAAAAATCTCTCTCACTCTCTTTAATGCCTATCACGTTGTGGTGATTAGTCAGAGATTCGATCTGATCAACGCTCAGTGAGAAGCCAGCTCGACGTGGTGAGTTGTACAGCACCAAAGGCAATTTTGTTGCGGCAGAGATCTGATCAAAGCGATGCATGACCTCTCGGTCACTTGCCTTCAATACATAGGTTTGCGGCATACTGAGCAGAACGTCTACACCGCTGTCTTCAGCTGCTTTGACGTAAGCAAGAGAAGCGGTGATAGTAGGTGCAGATATCCCCATCATAATCTTAACCCGCCCATTTGCTTCGTCTTTGGCCAGGCGGGCGAGTTGACCTCGCTCACTAGCAGATAATGCCCAGCTCTCACCATTGTCACCGGCAATGCAAATAGTAGTTGCGCCGCGCGCAATCAAAAATTCAAATACTTCTTCAAAAGCATCGAACATGATTTCGCCAGTGCTGCTAAAGGGAGTAACGATTGCGGGCACAAAGCCATGTAGGTCAGATTTATTCACGACTATTTATCCAGTAGTTGAAAGATTGGCGAAAAAAACGGTGCCGGTTTGGGCCTCGGTGATGTAAAGATCTTCAGGGACGTCGCTGTCGAACGCGACCGAGGTAGTCCACAGTCCTTTGGGAAGGCGAACAGTAAAAACCAGATCACCTGAGTCATCAAACACGTAGGCTGCACCCGCCTGTGCTTGAGCGACTGCCAACCAACCTAGTTTGTTAGTAGCCAAGCCATCGGGACCTAACCCGCCGGACAGCTGTAGATAGGTGCCTACCATTGGGGTGCCGCTGTCGGCATGGGACGCGGCAAAACGCCAGACTTGATTCGCGCGGGTCGCCGCAACATAGACCCATTTCTCATCAGGGGAAAGACAGATACCGTTCGAATAGGGAACGCAGTCCAGTACTAATTGTAATTTGGAGTCTGGTCGCAGGCAATACACTCGACCTGTGGGATCACTGAGCGAGGTTCTTCCACTGTCGGTAAACCAGAGGGTTCCGTCGGAGGCTACGCACATGTCTGACAAGCCAAGGAAAGGCTGGTTCTCTAAACCACGACTAATGACACTAGGTTTTGAGCCTTCGGACAGTCGCAGCACACCAAGATCATAGTCAACGGCGACGTGCGACCCATCCGGCATGATTCTCATGGAATGAATGACACTGCTCGTTTCATGAACGGCCTGCCAGACTCCGTTTTTTGTAATACTCAGGACTCGACCATTGGCGACGTCGGTAACGAACAGGCAAGTTTCAGTAGCATTGTTCGCGCTAGGCTGTGCAGCAAAAAAAGCGCCTTCGAGAAACGAATCAATATGCTCGCCCGGCCTTGTCATCTTGGCCCACGCTGAGAGTTCACCCTTATTACGGAACTCATCGGGGAGGCTGTAGACCTCAGTTGCTGTTAATTGAGTTGTCACTGAACCACACCTTTTCTGAAATATTCTTCTATGATCTGTTCTTCGAAACCAAGTTCAGACAAAATGGATACTGTATCTTCACCCAAGCGGGGTGCAGGCGTGCGCAGTTTTGGCCCGCCGGAACTCATTTGGAATGCAGCCGTGGGGAGCATGAATTCATCTTCTGCTGATCGACTAAAATATTGGCGCTCATCGCAGATGCTCATCCTTACGGACTCGGCTAAAGAAATAACAGGCTCTGCTGGTATTCCTGCTTCGTCCAAGACAGACTGCCATTGTGAATTGTTCTTGTCAGGAAAAACTTGCTCCAATAAGCCCTTAAGTTTTTCCGCGCTCTGTTTTACGTCTTCCCAATTGTTTATCGTCTCCAGCAGGGCGATAGGGTAACCCTGATCTTTCAGACATCTACCGAGTTTTCGATACTGTGAGGGTTTAAACGCGCCTAGCATAATACGGCCATCTTTCGTGTCATAAGAAAGTATACCTGCTTCTACGGCTTTCTCCGCTTCGGGGGCGTGGAGTGCCGTTGCGGCTTCTGGTGCCATCATGGTCAGCGCCACCTCAAGCATAGAGGCCGAGATATAACATCCCTTTCCGGTGCGACTGCGCTGGATAACGGCGGCCAGAATCGCAAAGGCAGCCGAGGAACCTGCAGCATAGTCGACAAAGGAAACGGCCGGTTTTTTACCTCGGCACTGATCGATAATGCCAGAGGTCGCTTGAATGGTGTTGTCATAGGCTCCCTTGTGGGAGCGAAAACCGGAATTCCCATATCCAGACAGTGAACAGTAAACAAGCCGTGGATTTATCTCACTTAATTCATCAAACCCTAAACCATTGAGCTTCATAAATCCGTTTCTGTAGTTTTCCACCAAAATATCGCAGTCTGAAATAAGCTGAAGCAGAATCGCTTTGCCCTGAGGCGAGCTAACATCCAATGCCAGCGAACGTTTGTTCCCTCCTTGCACCTGGTAAGTCAGTCCTAGTCCTTGGGAGTTAAGCTCAGGAAGCGGGCCACGGCCACGGGAGCAATCGGGACTGTCAGGGGGTTCAACCTTAATGACATTCGCACCTAACAGCGCCAATTGGTAGCCACAGTAAGGGCCGGCCAACACTTGAGAGAACTCAATGACCTTGAGGCCACTTAGCGCGCCTGCTTCGGGTTGCTCAGTGTTTTGATGTGCTCTATTCAAAGTAATTGCTCTTTATTAGTGTGTAGTTCAAAAAATCAAAAACCTGTTACTTATTCCTGTATCCGACCCAATGACTCTAGAAAGCGATAGGGCCGCAACTTCTAGCGCTCATTGAGTTTCACATTGTATATTTAGCACAGTTTGGTTGTGTTTTGGTGTTTGATATATCAAAATGTGTTTATTATATAAAACAAATAGGCTGTGTCAATTATGTCTGCGCTATTTCAGAGAAACCTACATGCCAGCTTACCGAGCGTCGTTAAAGGTGAGGGAAATTACCTTATCGATGAGACGGGCAAGCGGTACCTAGACGCGTGTGGCGGTGCTGCTGTCTCATGTTTGGGCCACGACTGCGCCCCTGTAATAGCGGCAATAAAAGAACAAGTCGATAAATTGTGTTTTGCGCATACCGGCTTGTTTTCGAATGAGCCGTCTGAGAAACTCGCTTCTTGGCTAGTAGATCATGCACCTTGTGGCACTGGCGCTGGGAGGGTTATGTTTTTGGGCAGTGGCTCTGAGGCGATGGAAGCGGCGCTGAAGCTTGTGCGGCAATATCACTTGGAAAATGGTGAGCCAGAGCGATGCAAGGTAATTGCACGCAAACCTTCCTATCACGGCAACACACTAGGGGCGCTAGCCACTGGTTACCACGAGACCCGTAGAGCACCTTACGACCCCCTATTAAGAAAAACACACCACATTGACGTGCCTTATCGTTACAGAATGATGCGCGAAGGCGAAACAGAAGCTGAATTTGCAGCTCGCCTCGCCCAGCAGCTGGAAGACAAAATTCTGGAATTGGGCGCTAAAAATGTCATGGCCTTCGTGCTTGAGCCAGTTGTTGGCGCAACTCTAGGGTGCGTTACTTCACCTAAAGCCTACTTCAAAATTATTCGAGAGATTTGCGACAAGTACGGCGTGCTCATGGTTGCTGATGAAGTTATGTGCGGCATGGGGCGCACTGGTACCACCTATGCCTTAGAGCAAGAAGACATTGCCGCTGATATAACTACCCTTGCGAAAGGCCTTGGTGCGGGCTACCAACCAATCGCTGCCGTTCTTGCTGGACAAAAGATAATGTCAGTGATTTCTCAGGGTAGCGGTAAGTTATGGAATGGGCATACCTACATGTCTCATGCAGTAGTTGCCGCCGCAGCTCTTGCCGTGCAGGAGTACATCAAAAATGAAAATCTTCATGACAATATTCGAGTGCGTGGCCAGCAACTAGAGGAGTGCCTGCACAATGCTTTTTCAGAACATCCGCATGTAGGTGATATTCGAGGCAGGGGATTATTTTGGTCTATAGAACTGGTCGAAGATAGATCCAGTAAAAAACCCTATGCAGCTACTCAAGAGATTGCCCTGAAAATCGGCGCCGCTGCATTAGAGATTGGGATGATGTGCTACCCAACTCAGGGTTGCGCAGACGGTGTTGACGGAGACCATGTATTACTTGCGCCGTCGTACACATCCACCGAAGACGAGATTACTACGATCGTTGCACTATTGGAGCGAGCAGTGGCTGCTGTGGTTGGGGACTAAATTAGTAATAGTCTCTGTGCCAATCAAGCGAGGGGAAACAAGGCTAATGCGCAGCTGCAATAAAGACTCTAGGGCTTAATAGACTCTAAGACCGAATAATGGCCCAGCAGTTAACAATAACCCAGCTCGCGAGATATATTCAGAGCAGTCTTTTGGGTTTCCCGAAGATAGAGTTCTTCAATTCGAGCAAAGTCGAAACCACTGTCGGGGCCGGAAATATTTACGCAGGCAGCTACTCGACCGTCATTACGAATGATGGGCACAGCGATACTAGAACCACCCGGTTCACGCACACCTCTGGAGACTACATAGCCTTTTTGTCTAATGTCTTCCACCCTGGCTTGCAGCTGCTTAAAATTAACAGGCGTTTGTTTGGTGATGGGTTTCATGTTCAAGCCCTTACAAAACTTCTTCAACTCAGCATCGCTAAAACTGGAGAGAAGACACCAACCAATAGCGGATGCATAGGCCTCAACACGGGTTCCAGTAGTCATATTGGAAACAAATCCAGAGCGGGCTTGATGACTATCCAAGTACAGTACAACGTTGTCGTCCAACACACTCAGATGCGCGCTGATCTCGGTCGCGTCTCTCAACTTGGTGAGGTGTTTTCGGGCCAGTTCGGTGATAGGTTGTTGGTGCAGGTAAGCAAACCCAAGATTCAAAACACGAGAACCCAAGGTATAGGTGGACTTTTGATCCGCTTCCTTCAAAAAATCCATTTGACGCAAGGTGTACACTACACGAAAGGCAGACGATCGACTCAATCCCAATTGCTGCGCAATCATACTGAGCGACATAGGTTCATCGGCCGCACCCAGAATTTCCAGCACCTGCAATCCGCGTTGCAAGCCGGTCATAAAATAAGCAGAGTGATTGGGTGATTGAGTCACTGGTTGGGCGTGGGACCATTACAGAATGTTTTATATATAAAACCATAATACAGAGAAGATGACAATGAAAGCGAACACACAAGCTGAGTTATTGCTTCCAACCAATGAAGATACGGTTGGCCCTTATTTTCCTATCAATTTCTCAGATCCTCTACTGGAAGACTTAAGCCAATTCGAAAGCGGCATCACGGCGCAGCCTGAAGGTGTGCCTATTATTTTGAAAGGGCGATTAATAGATCGTTATGGTGAGTTGGCGAATGGCACCGTGGTTGAATTTTGGCAAGCGAACGCCAAAGGAGTATATCGATCACCCAAGCACGAAGGGGATTCTGACATTGATCCTTGGTTTTGGGGCTACGGCAGGCTGCGGACTGAATCCGGCGAATTTGAATTCAAAACAATCATGCCCGGGCCCTGTGCTGATCGCGCCCCGAATATTACTATTACACTCCTGTCTCTTATACACATCTCCGAGCCCACGAG
>OJIK01000154.1_pt1 | contig 26094 bp, 22 predicted proteins | sample 1595571 | NCBI WGS metagenome assembly OJIK01 (sample SAMN05416791, study PRJEB24817) | seawater metagenome | isolation source: Sea water | place: Canada:Atlantic | collected 2013-11 | reverse complement strand
ACGGCATACGAGATCAGCCTCGGTCTCTGGGCTCGGAGATGTGTATAAGAGACAGTTTCTATATGTATTGTAGTTCCTGTTGCATTTTTCTACGGATTTAATCCTGCTTTCCACTTCGACATCCAACTTCAAACAATAGACGAGCACAACTTCTTTAAAGCAATTATGGGTATCTATTTAGGATTTTCTTTTCTTTGGCTATTAGGTCTCTTTAAACGCAATTATTTAAGAATGGCTATTGTTACTAATATCATCTTTATGATAGGTCTTAGCACTGGAAGAATTTTAAGTTTCTTCCTAGACGGCAGACCAACTTTTGGATATCAATTAGGAACTTTTGCAGAACTTTTTTTAGGATGCTACGGAATTTGGGTTCTGACCAATAAAAACACTAATTTTGCAAAAAAATAATTTACTTTGGTAAAAATAGGCAATATAGAACTTCCCGACTTCCCTCTTTTATTAGCACCTATGGAAGATGTTTCAGATCCACCGTTTAGAGCGCTATGTAAAGAAAATGGTGCAGATGTTGTGTATACAGAATTTATTTCTTCAGAAGGTCTAATTCGTGATGCTGCAAAAAGTGTTATGAAATTGGATATTTATGAAAAAGAAAGACCTGTAGGAATTCAGATTTTTGGAGCGAATTTAGAATCGATGCTAAGAACGGTAGAGATTGTAGAAAAATCGAATCCAGATATTATTGATATTAATTTTGGATGCCCTGTTAAGAAGGTAGTTTCGAAAGGCGCTGGTGCTGGAATCTTAAAAGATATAGATTTGATGGTTTCACTTACAGAAGCCATGGTAAAACACACAAATTTACCAATAACAGTAAAAACGCGTTTAGGTTGGGACCATGATTCTATTAGAATTGTTGAAGTTGCAGAACGTCTGCAGGACGTTGGCTGTGCAGCAATTTCTATTCATGGAAGAACGCGTGCTCAAATGTATAAAGGTGAGGCAGATTGGAAACCGATTGCAGAAGTAAAAAATAATCAAAGAATGCACATCCCTGTTTTTGGAAATGGAGATATTACTACGCCAGAAAAAGCAATGGAAATGCGAGATTCTTATGGGTTAGATGGCGCAATGATTGGCAGAGCTGCTATTGGTTATCCTTGGTTTTTTAATGAGGTAAAACATTATTTTAAAACAGGAACCTATTTAGGAAAACCTACCATTGCACAGCGTGTAGAAATGGCAAGAAGACATTTACAAATGGCTATTGATTGGAAAGGTGCTGTTTTAGGTGTTTTTGAAACTAGAAGACATTATACCAATTATTTTAAAGGGATTCCGCATTTTAAAGAATATAGAATGAAAATGGTAACTTCTGACGATGCAGCAAGTGTTTTTAATGCCTTCGATGAAGTAGAAGCTAAATTTGGGAACATGATTATTCCACAAGAATATTAGTCTATAAATTCTTCAGAAATTCTACTACTGGCAATTTTAGCTGCTATAAAACCTAGAATTATAATTGTGAAAAATACAATTAACAAATTTGTAATTCTAAATTCTACAGGATATGCTAGGTTTGGAACTATCATAAAAATTTCAAATTTCTTTTGAAGAAATACCAATGCCACACCAAGGAGCAAACCAATGCACATTCCTAAAAAGGTAAGCATAAAACCTTGAATAATAAATATTCTTTTAATTTCTTTAATAGTTGCTCCTAAATTAAAAAGTGTTTTTAGATTGGCTTTTTTATCAATAATCATCATAATTATTGCGCCAATAACATTGAATAAAGCTATTATAACGATAAGTGTAAAGATTAAATAGGATACAAAATTCTCTGTGTTTATTACTTTATAAAAAACTTCATTTAGTTGCTCTTTCGTTTGCACTTTAAAATTACTTCCTAATGTATTCCTTAATACAAATGCAACTTCATCTGAAGTCTGACTATTCTTTAATTTTAACTCAATTGCTGTAACTTGATTTTCTTTAAAACGCAACAACTCTCTAGCCTTCTCTATTGACGTATAAACAAACTTACCCTCAAACTCCTCGGTACCTGAGTAGATGCCAACAATCTGTGTGTCAATTTCATAAAAAGGTCTTCTAGGGTTTATAAAACCTTTGCCTGGTTTAGGTATCATTATTTTTAAAGGCAAGCCATAGTTTGAAATACCCAAAGAAAGTTTATTGGAAATTCCCCTTCCGATAACTGCTGTATTACTATAATCTTTTTGCAACCAAGTACCTATGTTTAAAGAGGACTCTATATTAGATATTTTTGTGTAATTTTCTTCAACCCCTTTTACAAAGGCAATTTCTGTTTTCTCATTATACTCTAAGAAAACGCGTTCTTCAATAACCTTTGAAATTACATTGATGGAAGTATTTACATTTAATGTTTGTTGCAAATCTTCTGTAACTAAAAAAGATTTACCAATAGAAGTTGTGATTTTAATATCGGGGTCTGATACATCTAATAAATTATAGCTAAATGTTCTAAGTCCAGAAAAACCTGATAAAATTATAAACAAAGCTAAAGAACCAATTATTACTCCAAAAGAAGCAATTATAGTGATAATGTTTATTGCATTATTACTAGTTTTAGAAAACAAGTATCTTTTAGCTATGTAAAGTGGAAAACTCAAATAGAGAATTTAAATTTATTTTTTTTGACGTCTTACCAAAACATCAGGATTCTTTATAGGATCTGCATCATTCCCTTTTAATGACTTATCTATTTCTTCTATATAATCTAAAGTATCATCACCAAAGAATAATAACTCTGGCATTCTTCTTAACTGATTGCGCGTTCTTTTTGCCATTTCATGGCGAATTAATGGCGTGTTCGATTGAATTCCTTCTACTATTTGATCTCTATTTTCTGAAGGAAAAATACTTAAGTAAACCTTTGCTACTCCTAAATCTGAAGTAACATGCACTTTAGATACAGATATAATTATTCCCTTCATACCATCTTGCGCTGCTTTCTGCAACACATCTACCAAATCTTTTTGTAAAACTCCTGCAATTTTACGCTGTCTGTTTGTTTCTTCCATAGCGCAAATTTACACTTTTTTTATGGAGTATAAATCTTATTTCATATTGCAAACAATGAAAATAAAAGATTCCTATTCATAGAAAAACCTCAAAACATTGCTGTTTTGAGGTTTTATTATTTTAATTACTGTAGCTTTTAATCCGCTAAAATAATAGCTTTATTATCTTTCAACTCTAAAGTTCCAGATTTAATATCTAAAGTTAAAACTTTAGCATCATCTGCATGCTGTTTTAATTCCGCATGCAAATCATCAAATACTAAATGATCTTGGCCATGCACATGAATCTTTATTTGTCCCTCTTTTAAGTTAGAAACTATAGGTGCGTGATTGTTTAATATTTGAAACGACCCTTGTATTCCAGGAGCTGAAAACAAATCAACTTCTGAAGAAAACAAAATTGCCTCTGGTGTTACGATTTCTAAAAACATGATTTTATATTTTTTAGCTATTGGTTACTCGTTATTAGTGAAAAACTAACAAATTTAACCTCCAACTGTTTATGCTTCCGCTAACATTTTTTCTCCAGCATCAATTGCGTCTTGAATTGACCCTCTTAAGTTAAATGCAGCTTCAGGATATTTATCTAATTCACCGTCCATAATCATATTAAAACCCTTAATAGTATCTTTAATGTCTACTAAAACACCTGGTATACCTGTAAATTGTTCTGCAACATGAAAAGGTTGAGATAAGAAACGTTGAACACGTCTTGCTCTGTGTACTACTAATTTATCTTCTTCAGATAACTCTTCCATACCCAGAATAGCAATAATATCTTGTAATTCTTTATAACGTTGTAAAATTTCTTTTACTGCAGTTGCCGTATTATAGTGTTCATCACCTAAGATAGCTGCTGATAGAATCCTAGAAGTAGAATCTAAAGGATCTACTGCTGGATAAATACCTAATTCAGCAATTTTACGAGACAATACAGTTGTAGCATCTAAATGCGCAAAAGTTGTAGCTGGTGCTGGATCTGTTAAATCATCTGCAGGCACATAAACTGCTTGAACAGAAGTAATAGATCCTTTTTTAGTTGATGTAATACGCTCTTGCATTGCACCCATCTCTGTTGCTAATGTTGGTTGGTAACCTACTGCAGAAGGCATACGCCCTAATAATGCAGAAACCTCTGAACCAGCTTGTGTGAAACGGAAAATATTATCTACAAAGAAAAGTACATCTTTCCCTTGACTATCTCCTGCTCCATCTCTAAAATATTCAGCAATTGTTAAACCAGACAATGCAACACGTGCACGTGCTCCAGGTGGCTCATTCATTTGTCCAAAAACAAATGTTGCTTTAGAATCTCTCATTCCAGGCTTATCAACTTTAGATAAGTCCCATCCTCCTTCTTCCATAGAATGCATAAAATCGTCTCCGTATTTTATAATTCCAGATTCTAACATTTCGCGAAGTAAATCATTTCCTTCACGTGTTCTTTCTCCAACTCCTGCAAAAACTGATAAACCACCATGTCCTTTTGCAATGTTGTTAATTAATTCTTGTATTAATACAGTCTTACCAACTCCGGCTCCACCAAATAATCCAATTTTACCACCTTTTGCATATGGCTCAATTAAATCGATTACTTTAATTCCAGTGAATAAAACTTCTGTTGAAACAGATAAATCTTCAAATTTCGGAGCAGAACGGTGAATTGACAATCCGTCTTTACCTTCTTTCTTTAAGTTTCCTAAACCATCAATAGCATCACCAGTAACATTAAATAAACGACCGTAAATATCGCTTCCAATTGGCATTTGAATAGGGTTACCCGTCGCTAAAACTTCTGTTCCTCTACTTAATCCATCAGTAGCATCCATTGAAATGGTTCTAACTGTATCTTCACCAATATGTTGTTGCACTTCTAAAACTAAAATAGAACCATCAGCTTTTTTAATTTCTAATGAGTCATAAATTTTAGGAAGTTCATTGTTTTCTGTATTGAATTCAACATCAATTACTGGACCAATAATCTGAGAAACTTTTCCTGTTGTTGTAGACATCTGTATCTAATTATATTTATTATTTATGTTACGAGATTTAGCATCTCTTTTTCAAGATGCAAAGGTACTTTTTTGCATGGAATAAAAAAAAGTTTTTTAAAAAAAAAGGTCTCATCATTTCTGATGAGACCTTTTTACTATATATTTAAAAATAACTAGTTAGTTACCTTAACTTCTACTCTTCTATTTTGAACTCTACCAGCTCTTGTCTTATTTGAAGCAATAGGACTATCTTGTCCAAAACCTGCAGCAGTTAATCTTGCAGCAGCAACTCCATTTGCTAGTAAATAATCTTTAACAGCATTTGCTCTTGAATTAGATAACTTTAAGTTTCCAGAAATAGATCCAGAATTATCTGTAAAACCTTTGATTGCAAATTCAGCTTGAGGATATTCATTCATAATTGCTAACATACCGTCTAACATATCAGTAACTCCAGATTCAAAACTAGCGCTTTCAAGTTTAAATAAAATAGCTTGTGCAAATGAATTCATACCCATTTGAGCTTCATTTGAAATTATTTCAGGACAACCACCTTCTGAAGCAATACCTGCAACATTTGGACATTTATCATCTTTATCTAAAATGCTATCACCGTCTGTATCTGGCCAAGCGCAACCTCCGTTTGCAACAGGACCTGCAGCAGTTGGACATTTATCATTTTTATCAACTACACCATCTCCATCAGTATCAGGACATCCTTTGTTAGCTTTTGTTCCCTTAGCATTAGGACACATATCGTCTTTATCTGCGATTCCATCAGCATCAGCATCAGGACAACCGTTCATAGTTGCTAAACCTGCAACATTCGGACAAGCATCGTCAGAATCTTTGATTCCGTCGCCATCACTATCAGGACAACCTTTAAATTCTACTAAACCTGCAATTTCAGGACAAGCATCAAATTTATCATATACTCCATCAGCATCCGTATCTTTTCCTCCAAATTTAATCACTAAACCTGCAGTAGATTGAAAATGATTTGCAACATTATCTACAAATCCTTTTTTCAAACCATGCTGAAAGTTAAGACCTAAATTTTCGTTAAACCAAACATTGAAACCTACTGCTCCAGTTGCCATTAACTCAGATTTCTCAGTTCTACCACTACCAACAAAATCTCCACCAATACCTACATAAGGATCAAACCAACCTGTTTCTCCAAATAAGTGGTTTAAATCGTATTTTACTAAAGCTCCAACAGACCATAATAAATAATCTGAATCATCTTCCATTTCAAAATGTGTAATTTTATTAAGCGTACCTGCCAATTGTAAAGTAAAACCTTTTTCTAAGTATTTCTCAGCAGAAAGTCTAGAAATTGAAGGTAAAATATTAAGATCAGAAGTACCAAAGGCATCATTAAAAAATGTATCATCTCCAAAATCAGGACCTTGGTAGTCAACTGAATTAATACCAAAACCTACAACCCAAGGGTTGTTTGCATCTTGTGCGCTTGCGCTACCAACTATGGCTAACGTAAACAAAGCTATAACAGCTAATTTTAAATTCTTCATTGTCAAATTTTTAAATTAAATATTTTTATTAATGAACAAAAATAGACTCTTAAACTGTAATTACAAAGATAATTCTTTAAAAAATCCATAAAAACAGCAATTTTAATAGATTCTAAAGGAGAATTAAACAAGAAATAGCATCTTAAATATGTGTAAAATACATTATTCACAATAATTTATAAGTAAATTCCTAATATTAAACCTCTACAACATCCACTTCAGCATTGATATATATGAGTAACTTTTTACCAACTTTAAAATCCATAGATTTTAAAACTCTCTCATATTTTAGTAATTGCTGATGATGCTCACTCGAAGGAATCCCTGTTTTGTAGTCTATAACTGTAACTTCATTTAGATGATTAAAAACTAATCTATCTGGAATAACAACTTGATTATCAAAATCTACAATTTCCCGCTCATTAAAAACAGTAACCTTATCAGAAAAATAAACGGCTAATTTCGGATGGTTTACAACTAAACACATCATCTCTTTGATTAATTTTAATTGAATGTTATTAATAAAACCTTTTTGATGATATTGAATTGTCACTGAGTTTACATCATTCTTTGTAATTATTTTTGATAACATTTCATGGAATAAATTACCAAAATCAATTGCTTTTCCTTGTGCTGTATTCCATAATTTCGAAGCACTAGCCAACAAAACAATATTGTGCTCTTGCCAGGGTGTTGAAATAAATTTCTGATGAATTTCTGCTAAAGATTCGGCTGCATCTTTCTTTTTAACTCTTTCTATATTTCCAAAGTTATATTCTAAACGATCTTCTTGCCAAAGATTTTGTTCTTTTAAATAATTGATAAAAATTCCTGAATAATAATTCACATTTTCTACCCCATTTGCAAAAATCTTCTTTTCTGTGATAATATGTAATTGTTCTGCAGCTCTGGTTAAAGCAACATATAAAAGATTGAAATTATCTAATTCTAACTCTTCTCTTTGTTGGTTATAGATCTCTAGACCTCTTGTATTAATTAAACTTAAGTCTTTCTTATAATCTATTAAAAGTTCTTTAAAATGATACTCTTTTGGTAAATCGTCAAACCAAATTTTAGGATTAATCTGTTTATAAATATTCACATCACAAGGAAAAATTACTACAGGAAATTCCAATCCTTTAGATTTATGAATAGTCATTACTTGAACAGCATTTGCATTTTCTGAAGCAACGATGCTTAGTTTGTCTTTTTTAAGTTCCCAAAATTCTAGGAAGTCACCAATATCTGTTGCCTTTCTTTGTTGCTCTAAAACAACATCTAGAAAAAATTGAACGTATGCATTAGAAGAATTCACAAGCTTGAAACCTCTAATTATTTCTTCAATTTTCTCATAAAAAGGTACTTGCTGAAATACAGAAAAATTAAATGAAATCCCATAAGATTTTAGGTTTTCAAAAATGAAAGCATTTGTTGATTTTACATGCTTCTTAAAGAACTCATGTTTTGGTACTTTAAGCTGCAAGTGTTCATGTAAGAAGTACAAAACTTCAAATCTTTTTTCTTCATCATTTGTATTCTGAATGCTATATAGAAAATCAATAATGAAATTAATTTTAGAGTTGTTCTTTAATAATAATGTTTCTGAAGAAATTATAGAAACCCCATTTTCTGAAAGATAATCTGCAACTGCAATTCCATCTTTTTTAGTTCTTGTAAGTACACAGATTTCATTCAAATAAAAATCTTCTTTTAGTTGATTTATTTTTTCTAAAACCTTTTTAGGATACTTCACTTTTTCATCCTCTTTCTCCTCTTCTTTTTCTAGGAAAGAAAGCGAAACAAAACCACCTTTCTTTGCATTTTCTAATTGGCCATTTCCTTGTAAAAAAAGATTTTTATAAGACTCATTATGAAGAAAATTAGCAGTGTGGCTAAAGAAAGTATTATTGAAATTAATAATCTCTGAATAGCTTCTATAATTTGTCTCTAAATTCTTTATTTCTTTGTGAACATTAAACGGATTTACTTCATTTGAACCCAAATCGATAAACTGCTCGGCCTTACCTCCACGCCATCTATAAATAGCCTGTTTACCATCTCCAACCAACAATAGATTGCTATTTTCTTGTGCTAAAGCATTCTCTATTAAAGGTATTAAATTTTGCCATTGTAAAACAGAAGTATCCTGCATTTCATCGATAAAATAATGCTGAAATCGTTGCCCAATTCTCTCATATATAAAGGGTGCGGGTTCATTTTTTATATTGTCTGAAATTAATTGATTAAATTCTGCATTTAATCGAATATTATTATCTTCTTTTATGTTATTTAATTCTGAATTAACATTGTTTAAAACAGCTAATGGAATGATACTTTTTAATGTGATTTTATTTAATAAATAACTCGAATAAGTAAGGTTGTACAAATCTTTAGACTGATAATAATATAGTCTCAATTGTTCAGAAATTCCTTCGATTGTATCTTTTGAAGCAGCAGAAGCTTTTCCTGCAAAAAGATTTTTACCGTCTTCAATAACCGTATTTAACCTAGCGTCAAATTTTAAATCATCAAATTTTAAAAATCTTAACTTTGTTAACTTTTCAAAGTGTTTTGGATATTCTCCAGTATATGCAAAATCTGACAACTGAACCCCGCTCGTTTCTATAAAACTTAAAACCTCGTTCCCAAACACTTTGTACTCTTTCTCTATACCTTTATTAGATTTTTGAATTTTATTTTTCAACTCAAAAAAATCATCTAATTTTTTATCAGCTAATCTCCTAAAATGTTTCACATCATCTTCATTTAATAAAACTTTTGCAAAATCATTTAAATCTTTAGAAATATCCCAAGATTTATCATCATCTATTTTATCTAAAGAATACTCTATTAGAAGGTTGGTTAATTTCTGATCGGTCCCTATTTTAGAGATTAACACATCTACTGCTTCATTTAAAAGAGAAATTGCATCCATTTCTACTTCAAAGTTGAGAGACAGTCCTAAATCAAATGCAAAACTTTTAATAATTTTATGAGTAAAACTATCTATTGTGGTAATTGAAAAAGCAGAATAATTTTTTAAAATTGCTTCTAAAATTTTCTTACTTCTTTCTTGAATAATCGTCGAATCTAAATTCGTTTCTGAAAGGATATTTTTAAATAAATCACTTTCACTTCCTTCTGCAAATTCTTCTAAATAAAACAAGACACGCTCTTTCATTTCTCCAGCAGCCTTATTTGTAAACGTAATTGCCAATACTTTCTGAAACATAAAAAGATCGCTAGAAGTTAACAAGACCTTAAGATATTGTTTTACTAACGTAAATGTTTTCCCGCTTCCTGCAGAAGCATTGTAAACTTGAAAAGTAGATGTTTGTAACACAGCAGTATTTTATTGCAAAATACAATTTTTAGAATCAAAAGACAAGATGCAAAAGCTGAGAATTATAAAAAAAGAAAAACGGTAATATATTAGAAATTCTAATCAATCATCGTTTTTTATTATTTCAAGTTATTAGATGCTAACCTAAACCAACATCTAAAGACATCATTACAATAAAACCACCAATAAAACCAAGCGTAGCAATATCTGTATACTTGTCTCTTTGTGTTTCTGGTATTACCTCTTCTACAACTACAAAAATCATTGCACCTGCAGCAAATGCCAATGCATATGGCAAAATTGGTACAAAAAAGGAAACTGCTAAAGCTCCTAAAACTGCAGCAACTGGTTCTACAACTGCTGATAACTGGCCGTACCAGAAACTTTTTAACCTACTAACACCTTGCCTCCTTAAAGGCATTGCCACTGCAAAACCTTCTGGGAAATTCTGAATTCCTATACCAATCGCTAAAGAAATTGCAGCGATAATCATTTCTGTCTGCTCCACACCAACTAAAGTAGATGCCGCACCAAATAAAACACCAACCGCTAAACCTTCAGGTATATTATGTAACGTAATAGCCAAAACCAATAAGGTTGTTTTATGCCATTCTGTTTTTACACCCTCAGCTTCACTTTCTTTAAAATTGATATGTAAATGTGGTAAAATTTTGTCCATGCCAAATAAGGATAAGGCGCCTAAGCCAAAACCAATTGCAGCAGGTACAACTTTCATAAAACCTTCTCCAGGACTATTTTCTATTGCTGGCGCTAGTAAACTCCAAAAACTTGCCGCCACCATAACCCCGCCTGTAAAACCCAACATTCCGTCTAAAACGGCTCTGTTCATTTTTTTAAAAAAGAAAACTAATGACGCGCCCAAGGCAGTTAAAGCCCAAGTAAAAAGAGATGCGTATAATGCTGATAAAATCGGATGTTCTTTTCCAAATACAACTAATTGATCGAATGTGCTCATAATATAAATTCTACCTAAATGTTTTATTGCCCGGTATGAGCTCTAATGTATAAATTACTTGCTATTTTATTTGAGATTGATAACTTCTTGTCCCCAATTAATATGGATAAAGAATCATCAAAATCTTCTTTGTCTAGAATGGTTATTTTCTTTCCTAAGGTGATGCCTTTTTTATCTAAAAATTGTAAAAATTCTGATGATGAGTCGTCTACACCAATACAAATTCCACTCTCATTTTTAGACAATGTTGACAATAAACTTTTCTCTACTATTTTTAAATTTCCGTCTTTATCTGGTATTGGATCTCCATGAGGATCATGCGTTGGAAAACCTAAAAAACGATCTAATTGATTTATTAATTTTGAAGATTTTATGTGCTCTAATTGCTCTGCTACCTCATGTACCTCGTGCCAAGAAAAATTTAATTTCTCAACTAAAAAAACTTCCCACAATCTATGCTTTCGCACAACATTTGCAGCAACCGTCTTTCCTGAAATAGTTAAAGTTACCCCTTTATACTTTTTATAAAGAACAACTTCCTTTTCAGATAATTTCTTTATCATATCTGTTACAGAAGAAGCTTTTGTTGCTAATTTTTCTGCAATAGCGTTTGTACTGACTCCTCCATCAGTATCTAGTTCTAAATGATAAATTGCTTTTAAATAATTTTCTTCTGAAAGCGTAAACATATGCCTTGATTTAGACAGCAAATATAGAACTTTAAATTTTATAAAAATAAATTTTTAGACAAGTCTAAAAATAATGTTATATTTGTCGAATATTGTATTTAAAAATGAAAATAATTATCAAAATTAGCTGTCTTTTATTTTTGGGCATTGCTTCTATAAACGGACAAACAAATAGTATTTCAGGAAAAGTAACCTCCAACGGTGAAGTTTTACCATTTGTAAATGTGTATCTTAAAAAAACCAAACAAGGAACTTCCACCAACGAAAATGGTTTTTTTGAGTTGAAAAATATTCCAAATGGAACCTATACCATCATTGCAAGCAGCATAGGTTTTAAATTCAAATCGAAAAAAATTACACTCATCGGAAATCAGGAAATAGTTAAAAACTTTAACTTGAAGGTAAATGATGCTTTAGAGGAAATTGTAATTTCTGGAACTCTAAGACCTGTAACAAAATCGAATAGCCCAGTTCCTGTAGAAGTGTACAGCAAAACTTTTTTTAGAAAAAATCCTACACCCTCGATCTTCGAATCTTTACAAAATGTAAACGGGGTTCGTCCGCAATTAAATTGTAGCGTTTGTAATACAGGAGACATTCATATTAATGGTTTAGAAGGTTCTTATACCTTTGTTTTAATTGATGGAATGCCAATTGTAAGTGGACTCTCTACCGTTTATGGGTTAACAGGAATTCCGCAGGCATTAATAGAAAGAGTAGAAATTGTAAAAGGCCCAGCTTCTACTTTATACGGTTCTGAAGCGGTTGGTGGCATTATAAATGTTATTACTAAAAAACCTGCAAATGCACCATTATTATCCACAGATACATTTGTAAGTTCTTGGGGAGAAGTAAATTTAGATGTTGGTTTACGTTATAATGCATCAGAAAAAGTGCAAGGTCTATTAGGTATAAATTATTTCAATTTCCAAAATAGAATTGATAACAATAATGACAATTTTACAGATCTGACCTTACAAAACAGAATATCAATATTTAATAAAATAAACATTGAGAGAAAAAGTAATAAGGTTTTTACCATCGCTGGTCGTTATGTGTATGAAGATCGTTGGGGAGGAGAAATGGATTGGGAAAAAGAATTTAGAGGAGGAAACCAAATTTATGGAGAAAGTATTTACACAAATAGATGGGAAACTTTTGGAACCTACGAATTACCAACTTCAGAAAATTTAAGTTTTCAATTTAGTGCAAACGGGCATTATCAAGATTCTTTTTATGGAGAAACTTCTTATAATGCAGAACAATTAATTAGTTTTGGTCAATTAGTTTACAATAAACAATTAGGCGAAAAACACGATTTGTTATTAGGAGCTGCGTATCGTTATACATTTTATGATGATAATACATTTGCAACTTTAAATGAGAATGGTGTTGACAATAGTCCATCAATAATTCATTTACCCGGTGTTTTTGCGCAAGATGAAATAAGTTTGAGTGATCGAAAAAAAATACTTTTAGGTGTTCGATGGGATAACAATAGTATACATGGAAACATCTTTTCACCAAGGGTAAATTATAAATGGAATTCTAGAGATAAATCTAATATTATAAGACTAAGTGCTGGAAACGGATTTCGAGTTGCAAATGTTTTCACAGAAGATCACGCAGCTTTAACTGGCGCAAGAACAGTAGAATTTGATGGAAAATTAGATCCAGAAACATCTTGGAATGCAAATGTTAATTATGTAAAGAAAATAAATACTGAGAATTCTTTTATTAATATAGATGCAAGTGCTTTTTACACCTACTTCAATAATAGAATCTTACCTGATTACGAAACGGATCCTAATAAAATTATTTATGCTAATTTAGAAGGTTCTTCAGTTTCTAAAGGGATTTCCTTGAATACAGATGTTTTATTTACAAACGGATTAGCAATAAACGCCGGAGCGACCTTAATGGAAGTTTCTGTAACAGAAAATAACGTAAAAAGAACACAATTACTAACAGAAAGTTTTAGCGGAGTTTGGTCTATTTCTTATAAATTTAGTACTAATTTTAGCGTAGATTATACAGGAAATCTTTACGGACCAATGCGTTTGCCTTTATTAGGTGAAAATGATCCAAGAGATGAATATTCTCCTTGGTTTAGTATTCAAAATATTCAATTGAGCAAAAAGTTTAACAACAGTTGGGAAATTTATGGTGGCGTTAAAAACCTATTAAACTTTACGCCTGCAGCCAATAGCATTAATAGTGCAGATAATCCTTTTGATAATGGCGTAAACACAGAACTGAACCCAGAAAGAGCTTTTGACCCAAGTTATATATACGCATCTAATCAAGGAATTAGAGCTTTTGCTGGAGTTCGTTTCACACTTTTTTAATACATTACTAAAATAATTATGCACTTTACAAAAAAACTTCTTTTTCTTTTTATTTTCTTTGGATGTTTCACAATCTATGCTCAAGAGAGCAAGGGAAAAGAAGTTTTAAATATTTTTACTTTCGAAGAAGTTGAGGAAATACATCAACAAATACCAAAACCTATACTTGTTTTTCTCTATACAGATTGGTGTAAAATTTGCTTTGGAATGAAAAAAACTACTTTTAAAAATAGAAAGGTAATTCAGTTTTTAAATGAAAAGTTCTATTTTATAAAATTGAATGCTGAAGAAAAACAAGACATTACTTTTTTAGGAAAAATTTTTACATACAAACCTACAGGAATAAATACAGGTATGCATGAATTAGCTGTAGAATTAGGAACTATTAAAAAAACAATTATATACCCTACAACCATCATCTTAAATACAGTATTTGAAATAGATGCGCAGTTAACTGGTCTTTATAATGCTCGGAAAATGATAGGTATTCTGACTGCGTATATTGATTAATCCTGCCAAATTCTTGGATTTAAGTTTCTAGCACTAAAACTATATACTAAACCTAGAGATGGATATAAATGAGATCTTTGAGATTGAATAATGTCTTTAGAATACTTATAGATTAATTGAAAATTCAGTCCGTATTTTGATGAAAGCCAAAAAGTATTCCCTACCCCTAGATTCATGGTACCTGTAATAACTTTTCCTTTTAAAGAACTGGCACCGATTAAGATATAAGGGACAACATTATAATTAGACTGTCCAAAATCAAACCTTAAAGACCCATCAAATGTGGTGTAAGTTTGTGTATCCCCTAATGCAGTGGCAAAACCAAAATCTAAACTTAGACCTTTAAAAATATATCTAGAAATATTAATCCTTGGGACTTGAAAAGCTACTTGACCTCCTACAATTTTACCTGCCTCCAAAGTGTACTTTGCACCCGCCAAACTAATTCCTGCAGTCCATTTTTGTTGTTTATTCTGTGATTTTACATGTATTGTAAAAGCAAGTAAAAAAATAATTATAACTTTAGTTCTCATGTTCTTGGGGTTAATAAACGATAATATTAACTAAAAATATGTAAATATATAGCAAACTACAAGAAAACAAAATAGATAATGGGATTTTATTAATTTACAACTTACATTTGCACAAAACTTAGCGCGTTGAGTATCCAGAACATTGTAAATCAATATCAAATATCTGCAAATGTTGCGCAGATAATTACACAACTACAAAAAGAAAAAAACCATTTTCAAATATCGAATTTGGTCGGATCTTCATTGTCTTTTACTATTTCAGAAACTTTTAAAAAATCAGAAAAACCCTATCTCTTAGTATTTAATGACAAAGAAGAGGCTGCTTATTATTTAAATGATTTAGAGCAGTTGTTAGGAGAAAAAAATGTGCTTTTTTATCCAGGTTCTTACAGAAGACCTTATCAAATTGAAGAGATAGATAATGCAAATATCTTATTAAGATCGGAAGTTTTAAATAGAATAAATTCTAAACAAAAACCTGCAATTATTGTAACGTATCCGGCAGCTTTATTTGAAAAAGTTGTTACTAAAAAAGAACTCGAGAAAAACACTTTAAAAGTTACAGTTGGCGAAAACTTATCTTTAGATTTTGTAAATGAAATTTTGTTTGAATACAAGTTTAAACGGGTAGATTTTGTTACAGAACCAGGAGATTTTTCTGTTCGAGGAGGAATTATAGATGTTTTTTCTTTTTCTAATGATGAGCCTTACCGAATTGAGTTTTTTGGCGATGAAATTGATAGTATTAGAAGTTTTGACGTGGCTACTCAACTCTCGACAGAGAAGTTGAAAAAAGCAGCTATTATTCCTAACGTAGAAAATAAAAGCTTACAAGAGCATAGAGAAAGTTTCTTAAAGTATATATCATCTGAAACAATAATTTTTACAAAAAATACTAGTCTATTAACTGGTAATCTAGATAAATACTTCGAAAAAGCATCCGAAGCTTTTAAGGATCTTTCTAAAGAAATTAAACACGCAGCGCCAAGTGAATTATTTTGTAATGGAAATTTTATTAAAGAACAATTACAAGAATTCACTCTCGTGGAAATGTCTGCTAAAGTTGAGACTAAAGAAATACGAGAGATTAAATTCAATACCCTTCCACAACCTTCTTTTAACAAACAATTTAATTTACTAATTGAAAATTTAACAGAATATCATAAAGGTGGTTTTACAAACTATATTTTCTGTGCAAACGAACAACAAGCGCAACGTTTTCGTGATATTTTTGACGATTCTAAACAAGAAGTACATTATGAAACGGTAGTTTTTCCTTTATATCAAGGCTTTATAGATGTAGAAAACAGATTGGTTTGCTACACAGATCACCAAATATTTGAGCGCTATCATAAATTCCGCTTAAAAAATGGCTATGCAAAAAAGCAAGCGATTACTATTCAGGAACTAAATAAATTAGAGATTGGAGATTATGTGACCCACATGGATCATGGAATTGGAAAATTTGGAGGTTTACAGAAAATTGATGTTCAAGGTAAAAAGCAAGAAGCAATTAAGCTTGTCTATGGAGAAAGAGATATTTTGTATGTAAGTATTCACTCGCTTCACAAGATTTCTAAATTCAACGGAAAAGACGGAAAAACTCCAAAAATTTACAAATTAGGTTCTGGTGCTTGGAAAAAAATTAAGCAAAAAACAAAAGCAAGAGTTAAGCATGTTGCATTTAACTTAATTCAATTATATGCGAAAAGAAAGCTTCAAAAAGGCTTTGCTTTTGGACCAGATACACACATTCAACATGAACTAGAGGGAAGTTTTATATATGAAGATACGCCAGATCAATTTAAATCTACACAGGATGTAAAAAATGATATGGAAAAAGAGCAACCTATGGATCGCTTGGTTTGTGGTGATGTTGGTTTTGGTAAAACAGAAGTTGCAATTAGAGCCGCTTTTAAAGCAGTAGATAATGGCAAACAAGTAGCTATTTTGGTTCCTACAACTATCTTGGCTTTTCAGCATTATAAAACATTTACAGAGCGTTTAAAAGATTTTCCTGTAAGGATAGATTACTTGAATAGGTTTAGAACTGCGAAGCAAAAAACAGAAGCTATTAGTGGTGTAAATGATGGGTCTGTAGACATTATTATTGGCACCCATCAGTTAACAAATAAACGTTTAGAATTTAAAAACCTAGGGCTTTTAATTATTGATGAAGAACAAAAATTTGGGGTTGCTGTTAAAGATAAATTAAAAACCTTAAAAGAAAATGTAGACACTCTAACCCTAACTGCTACTCCTATTCCTAGAACGTTGCAATTTAGCTTAATGGCGGCAAGAGATTTATCAATTATAAAAACACCACCACCAAACAGACACCCTATAGAAAGTAATGTAATTCGTTTTTCTGAGGAAACTATTAGAGATGCAATTTCTTATGAAATTTCACGCGGTGGACAAGTTTTCTTTATTCATAATAGAATTGAAAACATTAAAGAGGTTGCTGGATTAATACAAAGATTAGTGCCCTACGCAAAAGTAGGGATTGGTCATGGACAAATGGAAGGTAAAAAACTCGAGGGATTAATGCTCGGTTTTATGAATAACGATTTTGATGTTTTAGTTTCTACTACCATTGTAGAAAGTGGTTTAGATGTGCCAAATGCCAATACCATTTTCATTAACAATGCCAATAACTTCGGATTGTCTGACTTACATCAAATGCGAGGTAGAGTTGGTAGATCTAATAAGAAAGCATTCTGTTACTTTATTACGCCACCTTATCATATGATGACAGATGATGCCAGAAAACGTATTGAGGCATTGGTGTTGTTTTCTGACTTAGGGAGCGGAATTAATATTGCTATGAAAGATTTAGAAATTCGTGGTGCAGGAGATTTATTAGGTGGCGAACAAAGTGGATTTATAAATGATATTGGATTTGATACGTATCAAAAGATATTACAAGAAGCTATTGACGAATTAAAAGAAAACGAGTTTAAAGATTTATACCCAACAGATACTAACAAACCAAAAGAATTTGTTAAAGAAGTAACCATAGATACCGATTTTGAAATTCTATTTCCGGATGATTATATCAATTCTATTACAGAACGATTGGCTTTATATAACAAATTAGGAACGCTGCAAAAAGAAGAGGAATTACTAGTTTTTGAAACTGAAATTATTGACAGATTTGGAGAAATACCAACAGAAGTTTGCGATCTTTTAGATTCTGTGCGTATAAAATGGTTGGCAAAAGAACTGGGTCTAGAAAAAATCATTCTAAAACAAAAAAGAATGCTTGGTTATTTTGTTGCTAACCAACAAAGCGATTTCTACCAAACACAAGCTTTTTCTAAGATGTTACAGTATGTAAAAAACAATGGTAAAAGCTGTGTAATGAAAGAGAAAGAAACTAAAAATGGTTTGCGTTTATTAATTACTTTTATAAGAATTGATTCTGTAAAAACAGCACTACATATTCTGAATAAAATTTGATGGAAAACGCGCACTTAAAAAATATTTCTGGATTACTTTTAGCTACATTATTTATAAGTACTTCTGGCGTTTTAGGTAGGTATATTGCCATGCCTACAGAAGTAATTATTTGGTTTAGAGCAGCCATTGCTATGGTTCTTCTATATTTTTATTGCAAATACAAAAAGATAGATTTAACAATAAAATCATCTAAAGATTATAAACCTTTTTTTATAAGCGGTCTCCTAATGGCACTGCATTGGGTTACTTATTTTTATGCCTTAAAACTATCAAATGTAGCTTTAGGTGTTTTATCTTTATATACCTTCCCTATTATTATAGCTTTATTAGAGCCGTTATTTTTAAAGGTAAAATTTGACCCTATATACATCCTATTAGGATTAATGGTTTTGACAGGTTTATTTATTTTAACACCAGAATTTAATATCGAAAGCACGCAAGTAAAAGGAATTCTTTTTGGGGTTTTTTCTGCATTTTGTTACGCAGTAAGAGTACTAATTTTAAAACAACATGTTGCAAAGTATAATGGTACAATGTTGATGTTTTATCAAACTGTAATTATTACAATTTTACTACTACCAACTTTGTTTTTTATGGACATATCTGGTTTTAAGAGTCAGTTTCCTTATCTTCTTTTATTGGCGTTTTTAACCACAGCAATTGGGCATAGTTTAATGCTGCATTCTTTGAAATTCTTTTCTGCATCTACCGCAAGTATCATCAGTAGTTTACAACCTATTTTCGGAATTATATTAGCCTTCTTTTTTCTTCAGGAAATACCTACAATGCGCACTTTTTGGGGAGGAAGTTTAATTCTATTGACCGTTGTTATTGAAAGTGTACGAAGTAGAAATAAATTTAAAGTGTAAATACTATTAGAGAACAATCTTATCACTTATTAAGCAGCCTGTTTCAGCTATTTTTCGAAAAAAAGCGAGTAGCGAAAGCAGGAAATAGCTTCTACAAAATTAGAATAAATCTTTATTACTGATATCTAAGTAGTTCCGTTTTACAAACTCTAAAATAGTTTCTAAAACTTCGCCCATATTATCACAGTCTTTAAACTTTATATCACCCACATATTTAATAAGGTGTTTTTTTAATAATTCTACATTCTCTGGAAATGAAATAGTGTCTGCTTTCATGCATTTTATGAGACGCGTAGTTCTTCTTGGCGCAGTAATCATTCTTTTTGCCATAAAAGAGCGCTCTTCTATTTTATATTGGTTAATAGAATCGTTTTGCAATTTTTTACCCACCATTTCTATCATCTTAAAGTTTTCTTTCATAAACTGTAAGTTGTATACTTTTAGGTTTCCTTCAAAAGATTGCTGATCGAAATCTATAGCCCTAATTTTATAAATAATTTGATCAAAATCATGCGTTGGTGTTACCACATAATTGTATGAACGCATATCTCCTAATAAACGCACTAAACAACGTTCTTTAAATTTTACAAACTCTTTAGCTATTTGAGATTTCTCTAATTCTGTGCAGTTTGGTAAATTCTCTCTAATAAAGTCATCTCCGGGTATTCCTGCAATATGCTCTTCTATTAAAGTGTCTTTAAAAACTAAAAAATTCATATTATGAGGTGACAAAATATGCTCTAATTCTAAACCATAAACACGAGAAGCATCTGCCTTTTTTACATAAAAATAGGTAAAATTATCGTTTAAAATGTTTCTAATTTTTATTCTGAAAGGTTTAGAGTTTCCAAACGTGCAGTAATCAATAGCATCTACATTTAAAAACGGAATATTGTCATCATTACCGTCTGAATGCAGCTTTGTATAAATTTTCTTTAAATTTCTATCAATTTCTTCTCTATCAAATTGAGAAAAATAAGTTCTTACCCACAGCGTGTCTTCATCATTTTTATCATAAACCGTAACAGACCCTTGAAAACGCAATAAATCGTCATAATAAAGCGAAATCTTTGTGTTTCTATTGTAGTTTTTTAAATAGGCATCTAACATTCCATTAATTGGAAATGTAGGCTTCTTTTTAGACATCAATTTTTTCCCTACCGCCATATTATCTATTGGTTTTTCTCAAAAATAGGCATATTATACCAATTCAAACATTTTTCCTGGCAAAGGTTTTGAGACACCTTTTAATTCCATCTGCAATAAAATTGCGGATAATTGGTAAATAGGAATGTTACATTCTAAAGAAATTACATCTAATAATTGCTTTCCTTTTTCATGCAGTAAGTCATAAATTTTCTGTTCATTTTCATTCAACTCTAAAAATAATTGTTGCTGTATTATTTTTGGTTTTTCACTCAAATCCCAATTTAGCATTTTTACAATTTCATCTGCAGAGTTTAGCAAAAATGCTCTATTATTTTTAATAAGATTATTACAGCCTTTGCTATATATATCTGAAGTTCTGCCGGGAACCGCAAATACATCTTTATCATAAGAATTCGCAATATCCGCAGTCACCAAAGAGCCACCTTTTACAGCAGATTCTATAATAATTGTAGCTTTAGAAATACCTGCAACGATTCTATTTCTTTTTAAAAAATTTTCTCTTAAAGGTACATCATCATGCCAGAACTCGGTTAGAAACCCACCATTTTCATTCACCTGATTAATATATTTTTTATGAACTTTCGGATAAATTTGCTCTAGACCATGGGCTAAAACAGCAACTGTTTGCAAATTATTTTTTATTGCAGCCTTGTGCGCGCATATATCTACACCATATGCAAAACCACTTACTATTAAAGGATTGTATTGTGCCAAATCTGCTATTAATTTGTTGCAAAAATCACGCCCGTAAGAGCTCATGTTTCTGGTACCAACAATAGAGATAATTTTTTGATTAGAAAAATCAATATTACCGTCTTTAAATAATAAAATAGGACTGTCAATACAATGCTGTAAATTGGTGGGGTAATCGTCTTCTAAAAAATAAGAATACGAAACTGCATTTTCTTTTATATGTTTTAACTCCCGTGAAGCGGACCTTAAGCTTTCTTCATCAAAAAGATGCTTTAAAACATGATTTCCTATTCCGTTTATTTTTGATAAACTAGCTCTTTTTTCTTTAAAAATTTGAGAGACATCTCCCACGTTTACAATAAGTTTCTTCGCTAAAATATCTCCTACAGCCTTACATTTCTGCAATCTTAAGATAGCGAGCAATTTTTCTTCTTTCAATAGCTAACAATTTGAGAACCAATATATAAAAAATTTGTTAATAATTTTTACAGAAGCTTATGCAACTAGACCTCAAAAATTATATATTTGTTTATATGAATTTAGCTAACTACATAAACGACTTACTATATAGATACGATTGCGTAATAGTTCCTAATTTTGGAGGTTTTGTTACCCATAGAATTGGAGCTAAATTAAATTCAGATTCGCACGCATTTTATCCGCCAACAAAACAAATTGCGTTTAATAGTCATCTAAAACATAATGATGGATTATTAACTAATTATGTGGCTTCTGTAGAGCAGATTTCTTTTGAAAAGGCTGCTGCAGCAATATCTTTGTCTGTATTAAATTGGCAAAATGAGTTAAAATCTAACGCATTTCAATTAGATAATTTAGGAACTATTGTGTTGAATAAAAAACAACAAATTGTTTTTGAACCAACAAAAGAAATCAATTTTTTAACTACTTCTTTTGGCTTAGCGAATGTACCAACCTCTCTTATTAAAAGAAATGCTACACCAATAATACCTTTGGTTACTGAAGATATATCTGAAGACAAAAAAGTAATTCCTTTATTTATAAAATACGCCGCTGCTGCTGCCATCTTATTAACATTAGGTTTTGCTGGATACAATGGTATTCAAGATGATAAGCAGAAAAAAATAGCAATAAATCAACAGCTTGCACTAGAGAAAAAGATACAAACGGCTACGTTTATTATTGCAAATCCGTTACCAACCTTAGAACTAAATGTGGTTAAAAAAGTTTCAAAACCATATCATGTTGTTGCCGGTTCTTTTCAATTTCCAGAAAATGCAGATAGAAAAGTAAAACAACTAATTGCTAAAGGATTCAATGCTCAAATTATTGGTCTTAATAAATGGGGATTAACCCAGGTTGCTTTTAATAGTTACGCAGACAGAAATGATGCAATTAACAGCTTATATAAAATTAAAAAAACCATCTCAACAGACGCTTGGTTTTTGGTTAAAGCCATTCAATAGTTTACACTTTCTTTGTGTTTTTTAACTCATTTTTAAATGAGTGTTTGTGTATCTTTGCATAAAATTCACTTCTAAATGGAAACAAAAACATCTAAGGAATCTTTAACAATTTTAACAGATTTAGTTTTACCAGGAGAAACTAATTATCTAGATAATCTTTTCGGTGGAGAATTATTGGCAAGAATGGATAGAGCATGCAGTATCTCTGCACGAAGACACTCTCGAAGAATTGTAGTTACTGCTTCTGTTAACCATGTAGTCTTTTCTAAAGCAGTTCCCGTGGGCAGTGTTGTAACGTTAGAAGCAAAAGTTTCTAGAGCATTTAAATCTTCTATGGAAATTTATGTAGACGTTTGGATTGAAGATAGACAGTCTGGTAAAAAAACAAAAGTAAATGAAGGTATTTACACTTTTGTTGCAGTAGATGAAACTGGAAAACCTGTTGAAATTCCACAAATAATTCCAGAAACAGCTCTAGAAAAAGAACGTTTTAAAGGCGCCTTAAGGCGTAAACAGCTTAGTTTAGTTTTAGCAGGGAAATTAAAACCAAACGAAGCTACAGAATTAAAAGCTTTGTTTAATTCATAATTAAAACAATGGAATTTTTAAATCATTTTAAAATTATAGAATCTATTATTGCTTTTATAGTTGCTTTTTTTGTTCGATTAATAATTACAAAATCACTTCGGAAAATTCAAACTAAGTTCGGATTTCAAAATTCAAGAATACTAGTAACTAATAAAATAATTACAGTAATTATTTACATTACAGTAATTGTTGTGGTGGCTTTTATATGGGGTGTAGATGAAAAACAATTATTAATTTATATCTCTTCTTTTTTAACTGTTTTAGGAATAGCATTTTTTGCACAATGGTCTATTCTATCTAATATTACCGCAGGTATTATTTTGTTTATAAACTATCCTGTAAAAATAGGAGACTCTATGACCATTTTAGAAAAAGATAGTGCGAATAATGTTACTGGAGAGATTAAGGATATTGGTGCATTTTTTATCACCTTAAGAACACCTGAAAAAAAACTGGTTACCCTGCCAAATTCTATTATCCTTCAGAATAATATTATGTATTCTCCCAGACAAAAATAAACTACCTTTTTAAAATCCAAGAAGACGGATTTAGCTTTGTTGTATTCTTATATAAGGCAAAAATAAGTGTTGTTTTTCCTGAAACCTTATCTGTGAATACCTGACCAATCTTCTGACCTGTAATTATAGTATCTCCTTTTCTCACATACAGTTTATCTAAATTATTATAGGAAGTAATATAGTTTCCGTGCTGAATTAAAACATTCTTTCTGCCCTCTGAAGTAACTAATATATTTAATATTTTTCCATTAAATATGGCAGCTGCACTTTTTCCTTTCTGAGTTACTAAATGCAAACCTGTACTATTAATTGTAATTCCTGGAAAAGTAGGATGCGGCTGTTTACCAAACCTTCTAGTAATTAGACCCTGATCTAAAGGCCAAGGTAATTTTCCTTTATTTAATTCAAACTTAGCAGCTAAAGCTTTTGCTTCTGGACTTAAAACAAACTCATTTTTTTTTGTATTTTTTATTTTATTTTTAAGTTTTGCCAATGCAATTCTATTCGCTTTCTCAATTTCATCACGAATAATTTTGTCTATTTTTTTAGCAACCTTTCGCTCTGCTTTTATTTTATTTTGAATTTCTCTTTTGTATTTTCTTTCCTTCTTTTTAATTATAGAGATTAACTTCTCTTTATTGTTTTTATCTAACTCAATTTTTTCTTTTTGATATTTTTCCGCAAGAATTAATGTATCTTTTACTTGTTTTTGAAACAACAAAGAATCATTCATTTTTTTCACTAATCCAGTTTGAAAACCAATTTCCTCTCCTTGTCTTTTTCTAAAAGAAGTATATTGTTTCATATACTCTAGCCGCTTGTAAGCTTGCTGAAAATTCTGAGAAGACAGTAAAAACATGATTCTACTTTGTTGAGATTTACTTTTGTAAGATTTAAAAATCATACGTGCATAATCTGCTTTTAAAGCAGCTAATTCATTTTCTAACTGGGCAATCTCTTTCTTGTTCTTTGTAATTTCAGAAGTCAATAACTTTGCTTCGGAGTTAATAGTATTTATTAAACTTAATCTAATATCTATTTTCTGATTTAGATCTTTTAAATCTTCCAGAACATTCTTCTCTTTTTTTTGTTCATTAAACAACAACCTATTTACCTGAGCAATTTCTCTATTTAATTTTTTTCGCTGCTGTTCTAGCTCATTTTTCGTTTGACTAAAAGAAGAAAAACAACTAAAAAGGGCTATTACAAAGACTATGTAAAATCGAGATTTCATCACTATAGGTTCATGCGTTTATATCCGTTAGGAATTGTAAAAGAAGTGTTTATTTTTGTATTTAACTCAATAGATCTTAATATAAAATCTATTACTGTTAGTTTATTTTCTTGTTTTGCTTTGATATTTATTTGTTGTGGAATAATTTCATCATCTACCAATTTATAAGAAGCATACTTAATATCTAAACGCTGGTTTTTTAGAGTATTTATAATAGATTGCTGGTTTAACTTAAAATGCCCTGGATGTATAGCAAAAAATGCATCAAATAAAGTTGCCTGTGTTTTAGGTGATAAAACGTAAGTGTTATTCTCAAGTACTATATTTTGCTTTTTATTTTTAACATCTAAAATTGCTTGTCCTAGAAACAAGTTTTGCAATTGCTGAAAATTAATCTTTGTACCTAATAATTTTTCTAACATAGAGAAGTCACCTTCAAAATATTTTTTTTCTATAGGAGAATAAAAACGGACTTTCTCTGGTGTTATCTTCGCTTTAAAAACATTGATAAATTTAGTTCCTTTCAACCAAATAACCTCATCCTTTTTAATTCTTAAATAAACAGAAATACTTTCTTTTGTAATCCCATCATTAAAATTCACTTTAAACTTAGCCGCAATGGTTTTCTTTTTAAAATTTGCAGAAATATGTTTTCTTGCTACTTTTTTAGCAGACATTTCTTTGGCAATGATACTATTATCTAATGCATATTTTTTTGTCTTACAGGCAGTAAGCACAAAAATAAAAACAAATAAGTATTTTAAATATCGCATACTAATTAACTAATTTTCTAAACTTCTCCATATATCTTCTTTCTTCAACTTTATTATTTAAACCTTTATACGCCAAAGCCATTTCTTTATAAAAAAGTGCTTCCATAGCATCTTCTATTACAAAATCAATTCCATTTTGTAAAATCTCTAATGCTTTTTTGAATTCTCTGTTTACATTTAAGGTGCTTCCGTTTATTAAATATACAAAAGGTTGCGCAGGGAACAAAGCAATACCCTCTTTGCTATATTTTAAGAGTAACCTCGGCTTTTCTTTCGTTTCTAATAAGATTTGTTTTAAAATTGGGTACGTTTTTTCTGTTTCAAACCTTTTATAAATATCTTTTGACTGTCTCTTATACACATCTGACGCTGCCGACGAATAGAGAGG
>OJIK01000151.1_pt1 | contig 26540 bp, 23 predicted proteins | sample 1595571 | NCBI WGS metagenome assembly OJIK01 (sample SAMN05416791, study PRJEB24817) | seawater metagenome | isolation source: Sea water | place: Canada:Atlantic | collected 2013-11 | reverse complement strand
GTCGGCAGCGTCAGATGTGTATAAGAGACAGCGCCGGAGCAACTCAAGTCGCTGTTTCGAAATGCTCGAATCATCGGGCGCCGCTTCAAAATAATTCATCTACGCTTTGGTCGAGAGATCATCGAGGTTACAACATTTCGTGCACCTCATGATTCGGAAAACAAAATTGACGACAATGTACCCAGGCGGCGCATTCAGAATCAGGAATCTGCCCATTCAACCGCTGGAATGATCCTAAGGGACAATGTCTACGGCAACATTGACGAAGACGCCCTACGTCGGGACTTCACCATCAATGCCCTGTACTACACTATAAACAAGTTCCGCATTCTCGACTTCAGCACCGGCCTAGACGATTTGGAGTCTAAGCAGATACGCATGATTGGCGATCCCGCTGAGCGCTATAAAGAAGATCCCGTAAGAATGCTGCGCGCAATTCGTTTTGCCGCGAAGCTTGGCTTCACCATCGAAGAGAAAACAGAGAAGCCCATCAATGAATTGGCTCATTTACTAGAGTCTATCTCAACGGCAAGACTCTTCGATGAAACGATCAAATTGATGACTGGTGGCGATGCCGAGAAAACATTCGAATTGCTACGCCGCTACCGCCCTGGCGACTATCTCTTCGCACCTACCTTCCGCGCACTGGACAAACTCTCCGGCCCGCCTTGCAAGCTGGTAGAGCTGGCACTTAGAAACACAGACGGACGGCTTGCTGAGGGTAAATCGGTAACTCCCGCCTTCCTCTTCGCCGCCCTACTTTGGCCAGTGCTACAGCTTCGCTTAGAGTCGCTTAAATCAGACCAAAGCAATGGGCATCAACTATTCCAACAGGCAGCGCAGGAAGTGTTGATGGAGCAAATTCAATACACTGCTGTGCCCAAGCGATTCACAATCGCGGCAAAGGAAATATGGGAACTGCAAGCGCGGCTCATGCGTGACAATAAGCGTAGCATCGAAGGCTCATTCGGCCACCCTCGCTTCAGGGCCGCCTATGATTTCCTATTGCTGCGTGAAGAGGCCGGTGAAGACTTAGGCGGCCGCGGCGAATGGTGGACACAATTCCAACTCGGCGATACAAGCCATATCGTTAAACGCGCCAGCATTGAGTCTGATGCGCCCAAGAAGAGACGCCGCCGACGTAAGCCAAAGCCAAACACTGAAGGTTAGGAAGCCAATCATGACTCTGGGTGATTTCAGCAAGGCTGCTCCGCGCCACATTGCAGTCGAAGGCCCCATCGGAGTTGGCAAGACAACTCTCACCAAGCGCCTAGCTGATTCCTTCAACTACGAATTATTGCTCGAGAAAAGCGAGGAGAACCCATTCCTCGATCGCTTCTATCAGAACCCTAAACAACACGCCCTATCCACTCAACTGTTCTTCTTGTTCCAGCGCGCACAACAGATACAAGATCTTCGTCAGAACGATATGTTCGAGCCGGTGCGAGTGGCAGACTTCCTCATAGACAAAGACCAGCTGTTCGCGCAGCAAAACCTAGAACCGGATGAGTTTGAACTTTATCTAAACGTCTATCGCCATCTCACTATCGATGCGCCCTCGCCCGACTTAGTTATCTACCTGCAAGCACCGACTAAGGTATTGTTGGATAGAATTCAGAAACGAGCGGTCAAATCCGAGCAACTCATCGAGCTTACTTATCTAGAAAATCTAAACGAAGCCTATGCCGAGTTCTTTCACTATTACGATAAGTCGCCGCTGCTCATAGTAAACAGCGAAGACATAGATCTAGCCAACAACGAAGATGACTATCAGCAGCTCCTTAAACAAATAGCATCTACTGGCGCGGGTACGCACTACTTCAATCCTCGGCCCTCGCTTATTTAGAGCTAGCTATTCAAATTTTGGCAATTATCTAACTGCGCGCGCTGTGAATGTAACTAGTGTCAGCTTCCGCCCACACACAGAAAGCTATTAGTAGAGCAGGGTTTATTGCTCATCATCGCATTATAGAGTTTGCGTGCCCGTAGGCATCTAACGAGCACATGTTAAACTCTTCGCCCAAGTAACAAACTAAGGGACCGGACTCGAATATGAGTGATGTAATTGTGCTCGGCGGCGGCGCGGCAGGTTTAATGTGCGCGCTGACTGCCGCAAAGCGCGGCCGACAGGTGCTGGTCCTGGAAAAAGCCAACAAGATTGGCAAAAAAATTCTAATGTCTGGTGGCGGGCGTTGTAACTTCACCAATTACAGCATCGAGCCTGAAAATTTCCTGTCTGCCAACCCGCACTTCTGCAAGTCTGCACTCAAGCGCTATACCCAATGGGATTTCATCAAGTTGGTCGAGCAACATGACATCGACTATGAAGAGCGCAAGCACCAACAATTGTTCTGCAAGGATTCAGCTAAGCAGGTTCTGGCAATGCTCGAAAGCGAATGCGAGAAGGCTGGCGTGACCATTTGGAGCCACTGTGAAATCAACAGTATCACTGCTCTGCAATCCACGATTGATGCACAAGGGGACACAAAGGCAGATCGCTACCAGCTAGAGCTTGCACAGGGCAAAAGCGAACCGAAAGAAAACCACACCCTCTCCTGCGAATCTCTGGTCGTTGCTACCGGTGCGCTGTCAATTCCAAGCCTGGGTGGCAGCGACATGGGCTACGACATTGCTCGCCAGTTTTCCTTACAACTTACCGAGCGACGGGCCGGGCTGGTGCCTTTTATGTTCAGCGATAACTTCAAGGCTATCTGCGAACGTCTTGCGGGATTATCAGCAGAAGTTGAAGTCAGCTGCAACGGACAAGAGTTTAGTGAAAGTTTGCTATTTACCCATCGGGGAATCAGCGGACCGGCGATACTGCAAATCTCCAGTTACTGGCACCCGGGTGATTCGATATCACTTAATCTGTTACCCGGCATAGCCGCCGATCAATGGCTTTGTGAAATAAAACTGGCAAAGGGTAAGAGCCTGCTGAAAACTGTCTTACAGCAGAAGCTGAGCAAGGCTCTAGTGACAGAATTACAGAACCTGTGGTGGCCTACCCAAGCAGATACAATTTTGGCTGAATTCACCGACCAACAACTAAAGGCAATTGGCGTACAGCTCAATCAGTGTATTTTAAAGCCGTCGGGTACCGAGGGATATCGCACCGCTGAGGTCACTTTAGGTGGCGTTGATACCGACGGCATCAGCTCCAAAACGATGGAGGCTATGCAGCAGCCGGGATTGTTCTTTATCGGCGAGGTGCTTGATGTCAGTGGTCACCTTGGCGGCTTCAATTTCCAATGGGCCTGGTCCTCAGGCAATGCCGCTGGGCTTTATGTATGATTGCTTCTGGCCGAAAATCGGCGCTTGCCCTGCCCTCCTCTTTGCACGCCGCGTTTCCTATGATGCATAAAACAGTTTTTCAATGGCTTGGCACGCTGCTTTTTCTGCCTGCGAGCAAGCAACTATATGCCGACTGTGGAGCTATGCAAAAAACTAGAAGCAGTTTGATGTCGCTCTCGAGTATTCCCATTTACAAGACGACACCATTGGCGCCCCGCTCCTGATAATGATTCAATACTAACAATATAAACGTGATGAGAACTCAACATGAAATATCACAAAACAGAACTGAAAATCACTAGCAAAGTATTAGGCATCGCCTTACTGCTATTCGTAAGTATGGCTAGCAATGCCCAGCAATCACATCCAGAGTATGCGAGAGTGCAGCTGGTGATAGACAACTTCTTTGAAAGCATTAATACAGGCAATGGTGAATTGCTAGCAAGCTTGGAAGTTGAAGGTGCGCAGATATTAAACATCAGAGAAGAGACTGCTGGAGAGTACGAATTCGCGGCAAGAAATTGGTTCACCGCTGAGAATTTTAGTTCCGACACCCAACTCACCGAGCGCTATTGGGACGAGGAGTTGCTTATATCGGATGTACTCGCCGTATTCTGGGCATCCTACGATTTTCACATTGACGGCGAATTCTCCCATTGCGGAGTCGATGTGCTAAACCTGATAAAGATCGAAGGCGAGTGGAAAATTGGCCACGCCATGTGGACGATTCAACAACCCGGCTGCGAAGCGTCACCGCTGGGGCCGTTGAACTGACAGGAAGACAAAGTAGGCGGTTCGCCTGAATTGCATAACTAGGGTATTTACTAATAATTAGGCTTTTACACTATTAGTTAATGCTACATAAAGAGGGCAGTATGAATTTCGATAGTAAACAGCATTTCGGTGCAGTCCAAAGGTCTGTGAGCTCAGTCACTCGTGATGGGAAGGAGGCAAAGGCTGTTACTCTCGCTCGAAGCTACCCAACGGCTATTGACGACCTGTGGAGCGCACTAACCAACAGTGAGCGAATACCACGGTGGTTCTTGCCCATTACTGGCGATCTCAACTTAGGCGGTCGCTATCAATTCGAAGGCAATGCAGGTGGCGAAATCAGGGAATGTAATTCCCCTACTTTTCTTTCTGTTACGTGGGAGTGGCAAGACGATGTGAGCTGGCTGGAAGCTCGGCTTAGCGAAGCGGCAGAGAACAAAACCCAGCTGACTCTCACCCATACTGCGGTTGTTTCAGAATTCTGGACCCAATTTGGCCCAGGCGCTACTGGCGTGGGATGGGAGACGGGCCTAATTGGGCTTGATTATCATTTACTAAATCCGAATGCGCCGATGCTGGACAAGGGGCAGTTTTCGTCGTCGCCCGAGGGCAGAGCTTTCGTTGCACAAAGCAGCGAAGATTGGGGCAGAGCGTCTATTGCCTCAGGCACGCAGATGACTCAGGCATTGGAGGCAGTCAAAAAGATAACCGCCTTCTACACTGGCGATAACTCAGAGACTTCTTGATGCAGGCATTCGATCAGCTCACACCAAATCCTGTCTGAAAATACATTCTCCGCCCGCTTTCTTCACTCTTCGGTTGCGACCGTACCGGTTTCAGACAGCGGCGTGCCGTCGCCATTCAGCCCCATGGATTCATAGCGTCTCCAGCCAGCAAGAATACCAACCAATCCGTGATTACCCTCGTGGCAAGCGTATTCATACAGTGGATCGCCCGCGCGACGCAGCGGGAATTTCGCAGACCAGGTCACGTCCCATGACTGTGGATCTTCAACTGTAAAATCGTAGTTCAAGGTATCTGCATCTAACCTGCTGAAACGTTCGGTTATCTGAGCCTGCTCAGACATGCCAGCGTAGTTATAGTCGTGATAGTAATTTTGGGTATGCACAACGAGAGTATCGTCTTCCCAGTGCGCGACAGAATCCCCTTCCCACTTGAGTTGCTTAGTATGGTGCTCACTATCCAGCCTAATTATTCGCGCCGTGTGAACCATCTCGTTCAAGATCACAATGTGATCTTGGGTCTGCACGATCTGCACATTGTTATTGTAGGCGCTGGGAATCATCGGTGGGCCGGCATTGAATCCTACGAGGCAGCGGTCAACCGCGGTACGCCCTTCTGGACCTGCACTCTCGAACACCATCTGCCCATACTCAGCTCGGCGCTCTTGACCTACAGCATTCACTGCCGGTCGCCTGCCATTGGGCGGATCATAAATAAGTGAGGTTCGACGATCGGCGATCGTCTGCACGCCTCGCTCGTACCAGAAATTATTATAAGAGATAACACCCGGCGGATATCCAGCCCCACCTACCGAGTCAATAATCAGGTCTCGGTTCTGGCGGCGATTTTCGAACTCCTCCCACTCTGTAGCCTGCTCAGGCGTGAGCACTTCGAAGTCTTCCAGTTCTCGAGGACGATTCAGTGGTGTAAGCGTTCGAAACGTATAGGTGCCCTGCAGGTCAGGCTGGCCATACTCGGTACGTGGAAAGCTATCATCTTGTGCCGAAATTAAGGGAGCAGTCACGATGCTGGCTAGCGCTAGGATCAGTTTGGCATGAATTCTATTGTTCACTCGAATCTCCAAGTTTTGCTGTTTTTTCACACTAGTAAATGAATCTATCGCCCGAAATTACGCCGGTTTTAATGATTATTCAAGAGGAAATAGCAGGCCCGACTAGCACGTAGATGGATAAATAACGCGCTCACACCACATATTCGGAACTTATTTGATTCTCTGTCCCTATTTGCTGATACTGATAATGCTCCCAATACATCGACACGGAGGATACGCCATGACTAAAAGAAAGCTCGCTGGGGTCTTGATAGTAGTGGTATTACTGACTGGAGTACTCAGCTGGATGTTCACGGCGCCGTATCTGGGTAACGAGGGGCTTGCTCGTACGCCCGGCGTAATTATTGGAGGAACAGCAACTCTGGCCCTAGATGACTTAGCACCACTCAATGAGCGCTTTCCCGGCCCCATACGCATGAAGCAAACCGGATTCACTCTACGAGGGGGCAGAACCTCTGCGTAACTGGGAGGTTTTTTTCTGGAAGCCTAGATAGGAAAAGTGAACCAGAAAATGAGGTCAGGGTAAAATTCAGTAAGAATAATGCCGCTTCTAGCAGGAAGCGGACGTTAGCCCTATTGTAGTTTTACTCTGCCCCAATTTTATATTCTCATTATTTACTCCTAAGTATTTTTGCCTGCCTGACCGGTATGTGAGAACCTTTGCTTTGCCTTGCTTTTCTTTGAAGACCATAAAGGTGACTTTTAATGTTTCGACACTGTATAGCTCTGCTGTTAGCACTGGTCACGCTGCCGGCATTTACCGCCGATGATCCGGACATTCGCGAGTTGATGACCGCTGAGGAGTTTACTGCTTCTGGGCTAAGCCGTTTATCTAATGAAGAATTTGACATTGTTAACCGCTGGCTCATGCGCTATTCAAGTCAAACCGTGGATGAAATAAACAGTACTAGCCCAGCCGCAGAGGAGATAGACAGCTATACTATACGGAGCAGGATTGATGGAGAATTCACTGGCTGGAACGGCCCGACACGATTTCCGCTCAAGAATGGTCAGGTGTGGGAAACCAATAGCACCAGACACTATAGCTACCCTGGGACCGATCCTGAAGTTGAAATCACCAGAAATTGGATAGGTTCGTATAGGATGCGACTATTGGATACTGGCAAGTCCATCAACGTCAAGCAGATCAGGTAATGAAGAATAGGCGTTAAAAACAGAGCGGGACACTCACAACTTAACAACTTATAGATTGCAGATCGTGTAGTTCGAAAGTAAAGAATAGAGACAAACCACATTTTCTGGTGCCAGTTATTGGCCCGAATCAAACATCGCCACTCCTGTTATTCAGGACGTTAATTTTACAAGGAGCATCTTATAATGCAGGGAAAAGTTTCCTCAGTAGTTGATTACATAAACGAAGTAAAGACACGTTGCACGTACAATGCGGCAGCTGAAGCAATAGGTATTACACCGCAAGCCCTTAAAAAGCTGCTAGGTGAGGCACGCCCAGAAATCTCTTGGTTTGTTAGTCCAACGTCAGGCGAGCCTATGCGTTACACGGACAGTGAAAAACATCCTGAGCTTTATCGGACTACGCGAATTATTACATCAGCACAGGTTTTAAAACGTAATCTTGGGCTGTAAAACGTACTGACAAGCTAAACGGTCGAATTAAAAGGGCGCGCTAACTAACCCCTGCTATTAGCCGAAGGCAGCCCTAAGATAGGCCTTGTTTGGAGCCAAATTCCCAAGAAATCGGTACAAGCTCACCACTAGTAAAGACGTTATGTGGATATACAGTGCCAGGCTAAAATGAAAATCACATACTATTGCGCAATGAGTTCAGACGGGTATATCGCTAGAGATGATGGTGATGTTTCATGGCTTGATGAAGCAAATATTGATGAATCCCCATCGAGCTATGACGAATTTTTTGCAAGCGTGGATGGTCTAGCTATGGGGCGTGGCACTTATGATTTTATTTTCAATTATGGTTCTTGGCCTTATGGTGATGTATGCACGTGGGTTTTCACCAGTAAAAGTCTAGAACCTTTAGAGGGTGCAAATTTAAGCCTAGTCCAAACATTGGACGATTTTGTTCAAGAAGCGGAAGAGAAAAATTTGAAGCACATTTGGCTAGTTGGTGGAGGTAAGCTCGCTTCAGCATTTTTGGAAAGAGGCATTCTTACCAATTTGAGCATCACCAAAACTCCTATAAAACTTAATGCTGGTATACCGCTTTTCGCTGATCACAAATTGGAGAATATTAGATCGGTAAAAATGGAATCCGCCCAGAAGCAAGGATATAAACAATTAGAAATTTTGTTGTAATAACTGTAAGCGCCTAGCTGCTGTTAGACCTTTTTCGAAAACTTAGCAACTCACCAATCAGCTTTTGATCAACTGCACTCATTCGTTTAGACACTCCCTTCGGTAGCGATTACCAAGCAGGTCGAATTGTCAGGGATTGAGATATCCAACTTCGCATTGGACAATATTGCGGCCAAGCCTGCAGCTCCAGACGGTGTGGTAGCGAGCTTATTTTGAGCCAAAAAGTTTGCGGCTGTAAGTGCGTCGTCATCACTCACGCAAACGAATTCATCAGCGAGCTCCTTAAGAATATCGAATGCAATAAGTGAGGGTTCCTTACAGTCCAATCTGCCCATGGAAGAAATTGGACCACTGACTGAAGTAGCGCGCCCTATTTTGTGACTCTCCAAAAGGCAAGGCGCGGCATCGGGCTCCACTACAATGATTCTGGGTTGTTGTTTCCAGTTTTTGCGAATCTCAAAAGCCATGCTCGCTGCCAGCCCGCCAACTCCAGCTTGAAGAAATACATGAGTCGGCCAGCTGTCTTTGAGTAAAAATACCTGGCGCATTTCCTCGGCGATAACCGTGTAGCCTTCCATAACTAACATGGGAAGGTGGTAATATCCGGGCCAAGAGCTATCGGCGAGTAAGATCTCCCCCTTTGAATTGTCATTCATGGCAGCTGCCATACTCTCCTCGTAGGTTTTACCCGATCGAATCACCATCGCGCCTAGAGTGGTCAGCTTCTTAGCAAAAGAGGCGGGAACAGGCTGTGCAATATGAACTCGGCAATTGGCATTGAATAGCTCAGCCCCTTTTGCCACTGCGATGCCGTGATTCCCCGCACTGGCGCATACGAAAGTAAACTTATTGCTCCAGCGTCGAACTTCAGGGTCAATTAATCGTTGAACCAGCAATTCGCACCCATTCTCTTCTTGCCATTGCTCAAGCAGAAACTTGGCCACCGCATAAATGCCACCCAAGGCTTTAAAAGAGCCAAGCCCCATGCGATTTGTTTCGTCTTTAACTACTAATCGAATGTTGTTGAGCGGAGAGATTTCTACAAGCGGCGTTTGCTTGTATGACGGACAAACTTCTAACAGGCCTAAGGGGCATCGAACATTTAGAGATAGCTTATAATCCATAGTAAGCAGGATACTATGGTTTCATCCAGATCGGAAAATGGGAACAGGTTTGGCTTGAATACTCCTATCTCTAGCCTTACTATCCCCTTCCCGATAGATTCAACAAATACAGCAACTAGAAAGCAGCCATGAGCACACAAACAAGCAGCGCCAGTGTCACTCTCACCACGCTATTCAAAATCAAGAAGGCCGGCGAGAAATTCGCCTGCATGACTGCCTACGACGCCTGCTTCGCCGCGATCCTTGGCGATGCTGGAGTCGAAGTGATTCTTGTTGGTGACTCATTAGGCATGGTGCTGCAGGGTCATGACAGCACGCTTCCTGTAACGATGGACGACATGATCTATCACATGCAATGCGTCAAGCGTGGCAACAAGGGCGCTCTGCTGGTAGCCGACCTGCCCTTCATGAGCTATGCCTCAGAGACTCAAACCCTGGAGAATGCTGCCGCGCTGATGCGCGCCGGAGCGCACATGGTGAAACTAGAGGGTGGAGCATGGATCGAGAATACAACCAGGTTACTTGCCGAGCGCGGCATTCCCGTCTGCGCGCACATGGGCCTCACACCTCAGTCCGTCAATCGAATCGGCGGCTTTCATGTTCAGGGGCGCGATACCGAACAGGCTGACGCCATAATCGCAGAAGCGAAACTCTTAGAAGATGCCGGTGCCAGTACCCTGCTACTCGAGTGTGTGCCGCGCAGCCTAGGCAAGACAGTTACCGATTCATTAGACATTCCCGTAATCGGCATAGGGGCCGGACCTGATACAACAGGCCAAATTATGGTCTTGCATGACGTATTGGGCGTATCCCCAATCTCACCTAAATTCGTGAAGAACTTCTTACTCGATTCGAAGAGTGGCATACCCGGCGCCATCGAAGATTATGTGCAAGCGGTGAAGTCTCAGTCGTTCCCTGCCGATGAGCACTGCTTTGACTAGCAGCTTTCCAGCCACTCTTAGCAAATACAGCAATGCAAACTCAAAAAAAGATTAAAGACCTGCGGCAAACCCTCAGGGCTGAGCGCTCACAGGGTAAGTCTATTGCCCTTGTTCCGACCATGGGCAATTTGCACGAGGGTCACCTGCAGTTAATACGGCAGGCCAGAGATTGCTATGACTTCACCGTCTGCAGCATCTTCGTCAATCCTCTGCAGTTCTCAGAAAACGAGGACCTAGCCGCCTATCCGCGAACTCTCGAAGCCGATCGTGAAAGCTTGCGTAGTGAGAATTGTGATTGTCTGTTTCTCCCTTCTGTCAAAGAAATCTATGGCGACGGCCTAGAACTGCAAACCTCGATTAACGTGCCAGGTCTAACTGAAAATTTCTGTGGCACAAGTCGACCGGGACATTTTGAAGGCGTAGCCACTGTCGTAACAAAGCTATTCAACATCGTTCAGCCAAACGCCGCCTTCTTCGGACTGAAAGATTACCAACAGTTTTTAGTCATTCGAAAACTCACCCATGATCTCGCACTCGATATTGCGATACACGGCATAGAGACCCATCGTGAGAAGAGCGGCCTCGCCATGAGCTCGCGCAATAATTACTTGAGCGAGCAGCACAAAGAACAGGCTGCAAACTTGTATCGATGCCTACGCAGCTGTGCCGAGAAAATTCAACAGGGCAATACCCAATTCCAGCTACTCGAGAAAGCGGCTAAGATAGAGCTGAAACAGGCTTCTTTAGAGCCTGACTATTTTCAAATTTGCGATGCCAATACACTACAACCCGCCTCCACAGATACTCGGCAGCTAGCAATTCTTGGCGCCGTCTTCGTTGGCAAGAGCCGGCTGATCGACAACATCCGGTTTCAACGCCCGTAGCCTCAAGCAAGAAAGCTTTCTAACCGTCTAGTACCGCGCCGATATTGGGCTGTAGCACCCTGCCAGTTGCCCGTAAAGTTGCTTTGAGGCATACTAATTAGCCACTATTTTTGCAGGCCCTAGCGCCATACCCAGCAGCGTTAGCACAGCTAGCCATTAGCAGATAAGGAAACACTCCATGTCAGATGACAAGATCTATCCAGTTTCAGACGCCGGATCTAGTAACACTTATCTGAATAAAGAAAGCTTCCAGACGATGTACCAGCATTCCATAGATGCACCCGAGGATTTCTGGGCTGAACAGGCTGGAAATTTGCTGCATTGGCATGAACCCTGGGAGAAAGTCACCAGCGGTGGATTTGCCAAGGCCGACACGAAGTGGTTTGAGGGAGCTAAGCTAAACGTTGCTTACAATTGCATCGACCGGCATCTGGAGCAACGTGGCGAGCAGACTGCGATCATCTGGGAAGGCGATGATCCCACGCTCGACAAGAAGATAACGTATCGCGAATTACATCAGGATGTTTGCAAACTCGCGAATTCTCTTAAAGCCAGAGGCGTCAGAAAAGGTGACCGCGTGTGCATCTATATGCCAATGGTTCCTGAGGCGGCTTACGCAATGCTCGCCTGCGCACGCATCGGCGCCGTACACTCCGTCGTGTTTGGCGGTTTTTCGGCTGAATCCATTAAAGACAGAATTTTAGACTCTGACTGCCAGAGCGTCATCACTGCCGACGAAGGTGTGCGCGGCGGGCGTACGATTCCCTTAAAGGCTAATGTCGATGCGGCACTCGAGCATTGCCCGAATGTGCATTCCGTTTTCGTTGTACGCCGCACCAATGCCGAAGTTCCTTGGCATGAAGAGCGCGATGTTTGCTACCACAAAGCCACCGAGGCCGCCGACAGTGAATGCGAGCCTGAGCTCATGGACGCGGAAGATCCACTGTTTATTTTGTATACCTCCGGCTCAACCGGCAAGCCTAAGGGCGTTCTACACACCACCGCCGGCTACCTGCTTGGCGCAACCATCACCCACAAATACGTTTTCGATTATCACGAAGGCGACGTCTACTGGTGTACTGCAGATGTGGGCTGGGTCACTGGGCATTCTTATATACTATACGGCCCACTGGCGAACAGCGCCGTGACGCTAATGTTCGAAGGTGTGCCTACTTACCCGGATGCCTCGCGCTTCTGGCAGGTCATCGACAAGCACCAAGTAAATATTTTCTATACGGCACCTACTGCTATTCGTGCACTGATGTCCGCCGGCGACGATCCAGTTAAGAAGACTTCGCGAGCCTCATTACGATTGTTAGGTTCGGTAGGCGAGCCCATAAATCCAGAAGCCTGGGAGTGGTACTACCATGTTGTAGGCGATGCACGCTGCCCTATCGTCGATACCTGGTGGCAGACCGAGACCGGCGGAATCATGATCACACCCATACCCGGTGTAACTGACTTAAAACCTGGTTCTGCCTCAACACCCTTCTTCGGAGTCCAGGCGGCACTACTCGATGCCGATGGCAAAGAGTTAGAAGGCGCAGCCACAGGCAACCTCGTCCTCTGTAACAGCTGGCCCAGCCAAATTAGAAGCGTATACGGCGACCACCAACGCTGCATCGACACCTACTTCACTACTTATCCCGGCTACTACTTCACTGGCGACAGCGCTCGACGCGATGCCGACGGCTATTACTGGGTAACCGGTCGCGTCGACGACGTGATTAACGTATCGGGCCACCGACTTGGAACCGCCGAGATCGAGAGCGCGCTGGTACTGCACCCAACCGTTGCCGAGGCCGCCGTTGTCGGCTATCCGCACGATATTAAGGGTCAGGGCATCTATGCCTATGTCAGCCTAATGACCGGCAGCGAGGCTTCCGAAGAGCTGCGCGCAGAACTACTGAAATTTGTTGCCAAAGAAATCGGCGCCTTTGCCAGACCAGAAATTATTCAATTCGCGCCCGGACTACCCAAGACGCGATCGGGAAAGATCATGCGCCGCATCCTGCGCAAGATTGCCTCGAACGAGCTCGAGAGCCTAGGCGATACCTCAACGCTTGCCGACCCAGCCGTGGTCGATGAGCTGATAGAGAATCGAGTTAATCGATAGCGACAGACACACCATTTTATTTACTAGACTCAACCAGTAGAAAGAGAAACTTCATGGCAGAAAAAAGATTAGGTAAGACAGATATCAAGCTCACTCAGATTGGTTTGGGCTGCATGGGTCTCTCCGAATTCTACGGACCTCCAACCGAAGAGGCGGCTGCCATAAATCTTCTACACGAAGCTATCGATCTGGGTGTGAATCACTTCGACACTGCAGAAGGCTACGGAGTTGGCCGCAACGAGACCTTATTAGGTAAAGCCTTCTTTGATAGACGCGACAAAGTTCGCATCGCTACGAAGTTTGGTTTCCTGCGCGACCCTGATACAGGCGCGCCGCTCGGCTTGGATGGCTCTAAGGAAAATTGCAGAAAGGCTGTGGAAGGATCTCTGCGTCGACTGCAAACTGATCACATCGATCTTTATTACCTGCATAGAGTCGATCCCAATACACCCATTGAAGAAACTGTCACCGAGATGGCAAAACTCGTGGCCGAGGGAAAAGTTGGCGCAATAGGCCTATCGGAAGTATCCGGCGCCACGTTACGCCGCGCGCAAGCCATACATGCTATAACCGCGGTGCAGTCCGAATATTCCATCTTCAGCCGCGAGATTGAACAGGATGTGCTGCCTGTCTGTCGGGAAATAGGCGCCAGCCTTGTAGCCTACTCCCCATTAGGTCGCGGCATGCTCACAGGCAGCTTCAAACGAGACAGCGAAATTTCTGAGACCGATTTCCGAGGATCCATGCAACCTCGCTTTAGCGGCGATGCCTATTCTGCAAACCTGATACTGGTCGACAAGATACTGGATCTAGGCAAATCACTAGACATCAGCGCTGCTGAAATTGCCTTGGCCTGGGTAGTAGCGAAGCAAGATAATGTCTTGCCGATTGCCGGCACCACAAAGCTTGCCAACCTAAAAACGAATCTTGCCTCGATGGAGCTAACCTTAAGTGCTGACGTGATAGCCTCACTGGATGAGTTAGCCGACCAAGTTGAAGGCACTAGATACAACGCACGGGGCATGCAGGTAGTTAATGCCTAACCTGCGTGGAAGCTAATAGCAGTCATTTCAGCAGTGCAGTTGAAATGCAACAAGTAGTCACGGTTGCTGTCTAACTCTGATAGTTGGAGCTATAGTTGCTGCTATTGGGTGTAAGATTGACCGAGGCGTTCTGGTCCTATTTAACGGGCTTAGCTAGAGCGTCCTAGCTAAGTATCACGCAATTATGCTCACCTAACTCGCAAACCATTCATGCAATCTGGACTTAAAATTCAATTTAATCCCAACAGTTCATTGCTGATAGTTCTGAGCAGGCGTTTGATCGCACTGTTCCCCCTCACGCTGCAGGGATTAATAACACTGCTATTAACAGCCTATGCTCTACAAGTCTACGGCTATGGCGCCATGGACCTAGTCGTTTTCTCTCTGGCTATCTGTGCCCTGACTATCCTAATATTTAGCCTATTCTGCTCTGTTGTCAGCGGCGTGTTTATTCAACGTCGGGTGCGGATAAGCCTCGATCAACTCGCCAGTAGCATCGAGCCTATAAAGGTCGAAGCCGGCTATCCGAATGAAACTGGTTTCCTGCTTCCCGCACTAAATTACTTCCCTTTGGTCAAACTCAGCTGGCGAGTAATCTATCCCGACTTCGTTGAGACACGAATTCGTGTCGCCCCTGATGGCAAACTCCTCGAAGAAATCATACCCGAGAAGCGCTGTAAGACAGAACACGTTACGCGCTTGTTTACAGTTTCCGATGTGCTCGGTTTCTGTCGCTATTCCTGGCAACAGAAACAGGACATCTCCTGCAGCGCATTACCAAAAATCAACACAGTAAAACCTCTACCGCTTCTGCGTTCGTTAACTGCGGAGGATGGCATACCAAATCCTTCCGGTGATCCCGATGGCGACCGCATGGAAATCCGCCCTTATGTGCCAGGGGACTCGGTGCGCAATATCATGTGGAAAGTGTACGCCCGCAACCGACAATTAAACGTTAGGCTCGCCGAGAAGAGCGTCTTCCACAGTAATCGCACTGTCGCCTATCTGTTAAGCAGCGACAACGACGAAGCCGCTGCCGCTGCCGCCCGCGTTGCATTAGAGACAGGCGCACTAGGTGACGACTGGGCTTTCTCTGCCGATGGCTCCGAGATACCTGCGAAGACGCTTCCCGCTGCGCTAGATGCCATTGCAAAATCCAGAGCTATCGATAAACCACTAGGCTATGGTCTAGATGAGTTCTTAACAAAAAGCGCGGGTCAGGCCGGCGCGCACTGCATCGTATTTGCGGCAGCAGAATTCGCCCCTTGGTTTGAACAACTAAAGAAAACAATCTCTCGTTTTCCCGGTCGTTTCTCCCTAGTACTCGCAACCGATGGATTCAACGAAACCGAACAGCTGAAACTATGGCAACGTCTCTTATTGCAGGATGATCCAGCAAGAGACAAAGGTAACGAGCTTGGGGGCTCCAGAGCCGATTTACTTAAGTTATTGACCGCTCTGGGGCAACTAGTAGAATCAACCGTAGTCGTTGACAGAAAAACAGGACTCAGTTTCGATCAGAATCTTAGAAAAGTGTAACTTATTGATTATTAGGTAGTTATAAATCGAGTAATTGCAATGACGCTGAACAGAACAAGCAACAAGGCAGCAAAGACACAGCATTTCTTGCCGACTAGTCTGCGCGCAGCGATTATAGCTAGCAGCTATTGGGTACTAAGTCTGTCCCTCACCGTCGTCAGCGGTTCCGTCGCCTCCTTTATCGGCTGCCTGTTCGCCTGCTATCTGATCGACCTTGGCATTCATCGATCCCCCTTGAAGCGACTACGCACCTTCACCATCAATTCGATGAGTCTAAGCTTTCTACTCGTGGGTCTATGGCTCGCATCACTCGTCACTAGCACGTCGCTGCTCTCGAGTTTTGCTTCACCCATGTTCTCTTACAATACCGGCGAGTTCATCACGTGGTTTGCAATCAGCGCCTCGCTCACAGTTTTTTTACGCGTCCTCGCCCAACGTACCAACTATGGCGCCGTCATTGAAATACTTTTCGTAGCTATCGCCTTTGTCATAACCTTGTCTGCACATCGCAATGGCATGATCCACCGCCCCTTCCTTATCGGTGACTATGCGTTGATCCGAGGCATTGATCCCTCCTCGATACTAATGGCACTCGGATGCGGCGCGGTCCTTTCCCTCGCTGCTCTGTTGATGATCGAGAATAACCATCGCCGCCTGCCTTATCACTTTACCGTTCTCGGGCTCCTGTGTTTCTCTCTGTTGTTTTATGTCCGACTGTTTGGGCTGCCGACACCACAGCTAACAGACGATCTGGGGCTGACAGGACAGGAGCAAGCTGGCAATGGCGCCCAGCGTGAAAACCCATTCAGAGATAGCGAAAACGATGCAGATGATAAAGAGGCGCCGGTAGCGGTCGTCGTTTTTCGGGATGACTATGAACCCCTAAATGGCTCCTACTATTTTCGCGAGTCGGCGTACTCCCAGTTCAATGGCACCCTGCTCGACTTTACGACACGCAGCGACATGGATCAGGACCTGATCAAGAACTTCACGAAATCGCGCATCGAGACCAATCAACCACCCAAAGCGACAGATCAGCGCACACCGGTTCGTGCCAGTATCGGCATGCTAATCTCGCATCGCACACCGTTTGGCCTAGAGAGCCCCATCGCCTATGAAAACACGGCGAACCCGAACAATCTGCGCTTTAAGCGAACCTATGACACCTACTCGCAAGCGCCGGAGTATGACTTCAACTACCTACTCGGCCGCGAACTAGGCAGAGCCGATTGGTCGCAGGAAGTCTGGGATGAATACTTAGAACTGCCCGACGACCCACGTTACAAAGAACTCTCCGAGAGCCTAATCGTCGACCTAAAACCCGAGTTCACCGATGACCCCTTTGCCAAGGCCTGGGCAATAAAGACTTATTTGGATGAGAGCGGCATCTACAGTCTGAAGAACGAGCATGCCTACGCGACAGATCCGGCCGGTTCATTCTTATTTGGCGATCTAACTGGCTACTGCATGCACTTTTCCTTCGCCGCCACCTATATGTTTCGAAGTTTGGGCATTCCCGCTCGAGTAGGCATCGGCTACGCTGTTCCTGCCAGTAATAAAGCTGGCGGTTCATCGCTACTGATACAGGCTGTGCATGGTCATGCCTGGCCTGAGATTTATTTTCGCGACATTGGCTGGGTAATCGTTGACCCGGCACCCCAGCAAACACTAGTGGATATGACTACCGACCCACAGAACAATCTGCAGCAACTATTGGGCGATATGCTGCGCAACGATGCATCTTTCGATGACTTCCTGCAGTCGCAGCAGACATCCTCGATAAACCTGCAACTGATTCTAAATGTTCTGACTGCGCTAATTTTAGCGACTCTGCTAAGCGCCTACACAATCAAGTTCTACCGCATTTGGATTCCATCTCGAGCGGCGACAGACAAGCAATATCGGCTTAGCTATCGAGCGATGCTAGATCAACTCGCAGCCATCGGCTTGCATCGACAATTTGGAGAGAGCCGCGAACAGTTTGCCCGACGCGTCGAGGCGGTGGCGCCAAGCATGCAGAAATTAACTAATCAACATCTCGCGCTAGCCTTAGGCTCTCAGGACAAGAACAGTTTTGATGCTGCAAAGTGGGCAGAGCTACGCAGCGCCATCGCACAAGAGATAGGTCGCAATACACAAACATGGAGGCGGGTCGTAGCTTGGATCAATCCTTTTTCCTGGCTACTCAGTAAATAAACTTCGTGACTCTTTAACTACATCCAAACCCGTACAAAGAAGTGGAGCAAACTATGACAGACAGTATCATCGAAGTAGCTGAGCCTATGCCCCTCCGCGATACTGAGGATGCAAGCAGCAGTCCTCAAATCGACGCCGCCATTGACGTGTTAGATAGACTGAGCGCTGCCGTAAAGCAGCAGGTTCTTGGCCGTGATGATGTTATCGAACTAACTCTCATCGCGTTAGTCGCCGACGGGCATGTACTGCTCGAAGATTTTCCAGGCTCCGGTAAAACCACGCTCGCGAAAGCGCTGGGCGAAGCAATCGTCGACGACGGCAGCGACAAGAATCGCGCTGACTTCATCTTGCCCTTTCGCCGCATCCAATTTACTCCAGACTTACTGCCCTCGGATGTCACCGGCGTACCGGTATTCGATAGCAACAGCAACGCTTTCCACTTCCGACATGGCCCTCTGTTTGCCCATGTAGTGCTCGCAGATGAGATCAACAGAACGTCGCCAAAGGTGCAGTCCGCGATGCTCGAAGCAATGGGCGAGAAGCAGGTTACCGTCGATAATGTCACCTACCAGCTCGATGCACTTTTCTTCGTTATTGCCACGCAGAACCCACTTGACCTCGTAGGCACCTATCCGCTGCCCACTCCACAACTCGATCGCTTCCTGTTTAAGATAACGATGGATCATATCGATCGTGAATCTGAATTGAATGTTCTGGACACCTACAAACAACGAAGAGATCTAAATGCGGATAAAATTACCGTTACTCGCGATGAGCTCCTATTCGCCAGGGAGCAGATCGATGCAGCTGTCACAATTAGCGGCAGCATCAAATCCGCACTCGTCGATATTTCCAGAAACCTGCGCGAGGACGAACGAGTACTCCAAGGCAACTCCACACGCAGCATGGTACTCATGCTACCAGCCCTGCAAGTCGCGGCCGCACTGCGTGGTCGCGACTATGTGAGTGCCGAGGATATTGAACTACTACTACCCAGAGTTCTAGGCCATCGTATTGAACTGGCTCCGGGTGTGGCAGACCTGAACAAGGTGCTCATCGATGCCATGCGCGGGCCCATGGAACAGCTAGCCAGAGGCACGCTAGCCTAATGCACAATCGGAAACCTAGAATGTGGCCGCGACGTACGCTCGCGAGTCTCAGCTTGGTCTCGACTCTTATAGCTGCCGGCAATGTCTCTGCACAAGACGACAGCCTTCTTTCCCTCGAAAGCATCGAGATACCTCAGGCTGAGCGCCAACTCTGTTTTGGCTTCACCGATGTTAGCGACTCGAACGCGCTCGCGGTCTGCGATGCATTGAATCTCGATCTGAATGTTAAGGCTCGCGAGCTGAGCGAGCAGTGGGTGCGCCAAGAACCGAATTCTCCAGGCGCGCAGTTCGCACTTGCTGAAGTCCTGCTAACCATCGAAGGCAATATGCCTAGAGCGCTTTTCCACCTGAACCGCGCGGAGCAGCTTACCAACTACAACAACATACCCGAAGCGCTAGAATCGGGAAATCTGCAATGGCACTACCTGACACTGAGCCAACTGTCCTATGTACACCAACTCATGGGCGACCAACTTCTCTCACTGGAATATCTAGATAGGCTCGAAGAAATCTACGCACTAGACGTCGAATCATTTCGCGGCTGGCCACTAATCAAACTCAAGCAATACGATGCGGCTCGTGGGAGTGCAAACCGGGTACTACAAAATAGCGAAAATGAGCGGGAACGAGCGCGTGCCTGGAACACGATCTGCGCGGCCGACTTGGCCAGCCTACAACCTATCGAGTCCTTGACTGCCTGCGACCGTGCCGTGAGTGAGGATGAGAATTTCGCCGATTCGGTAAGCGATTACGACACGGTCTACTTGAGTAATGCCTCGGAAGTTGCGCTAAGCCTATTACGAATGGATGAAGCAGAAGAGTATCTCAATCGTGCGACACGCTACCTAAATGCGGATAGCGTGGCGAACCCTTGGATCTATAAACTCTATCTACTCATGAATCAGGGTCGCTTCGATGAATCCCGCGAGGCGCTCGATCGCATGCTTATCTGGCGCGAAGCACAAGAACCCATCGTCAACGTGATGAATCGTGCTGAACACTTTCTCGTTACAGCCAGCTTCTTCCTGCTCGCCGGCTATAGCGAGGACGCGATCAAACTCACCACAACGGCATTGAATCAACCTGATCGGAATGGCTCATACAGCGCTGACGACGCACAGAAAGACTCCATGGCGGCTCTGATCAACATGATGGCCAACCGACTCGAGTATCAGATCCAACTGGAGAAGATCGCCACGATGGATTTCTTCGAATCTCTGTCTGCACGCGCCGATGCCCTAAATTTTCAATTGAGTGCGTGGCGTTCGGAGCGCCGTGCCGCAGCACTGTTCGCCAAATTCGATGTACTACAAAATCGACTGCGCCCCTATGCACCCTTAGATGTCCATATTCCCGAATGGATCGAACCGGAAATCGTTGGCAGTATCGGCACGGGAGTCATGAGTAACATTATTGAGCAAGCGAATAGCAATGGGGCCTTTATGCTCAACGCCGGCTACTATCATTCCTACAAGTCAGAAGTTGCCGCGCTAGATAATGATCGCGATGCCGTTCTGCGCGAAGGCGCAGCAGCTCTAAGCCAACTACCAGCACAGGAAGTCTTGCTTCGCGCTCGCTTGGCTGCACAAATGGGCAAGATGGCCTGGCACGACAATGACTATGCACAGGCACTATCCCTGTTTGAAAATGCTTACCTACAAGACCCCAGCATACTGCGCCGCCTCAGCATAAGCCTGCCGGTAGCCATAACAAACGATGGGACTGATTTCTCCGAACAGGTAGCAGACTACCTAGCCGATTCGCCGCGTTTTTCTCGAGACGCAAACGGAATGGCCTTGGAGGTTAGCACCTCACCCGATCTATCTATATGTCTTAAAACAAGAACAGGCACCATCCTGTCGTGCTACACTATGGCCGCTGCCGAAAGTGAGAGCAGCAAGTGGAATGCTCAACAACTGACACAAATGTTTCATACCCAAACCTTCGGTTTAGGCTTTGAAATTAGTCAAGCTCAGCGTTCTATCCTGATGGGATCAAGCGTCATCCTCAGCTCGCAAAACGATCGTTCTCTGCAACGCAATCGAGAAGCCGTACTGGATCGCTAATTCAATACTCGCAGTTTTAAACTGCCAAGATCTCATCAATGTACATGCCATTGATGGAAAATAGCTTTGCCTACTCGCACATCATTATCAAAGACTCTCATTGTCTTGCTAGCGGCCACATCCGCACTCGGGCCTGCTTCCATGCAGATCTTATTACCTGCCCTGCCGGTAATTAAAGAAACATTTGAAGTAAGCACTGAAGTTGCTCAGCTCACCCTGAGCCTCTCGATGCTAGCCATTGCCTTAGGCACTCTATTCTACGGCCCTCTGTCAGATAAGTATGGGCGCAAGCCTGTCATGCTACTAGGTCTGTCGATCACACTAGTTGGATCGGTATTCTGTTTCTTGGCGAACACCATCGAATTGCTTATCGTGGGAAGATTCATTCAAGCCTTCGGTGCGGCAGTTGGCCTCGTGCTCGCACGCGCCATAGTGCGCGACGTTTATGGGGCGCAGGAGGCTGCGCGCGTCATCGCGACACTCGTCATGGTGATGGTGGTGGCACCGATGCTTTCGCCAGCGCTGGGTGGAGAGTTAATGCTGCGGCTTGGCTGGGAATATGTCTTCGTAGTAATCGCCATCGCCTGTATCTTGATCTCATTGCTACTTTTTAGGGGCTTGCCAGAAACCCTCAAGGAACCGGTGCCCTTCACTGGCGTCGCAGCGATGATGGGTAACTATGCACTGCTATTTCGGTCGCGTACATTCTGCGGTTATGCCTTCTGCGTTACGTTCGTATCAGTTCTCTTCTTCAGCTTTATTTCGGCCGCGCCTGAGATCATGGTTTCGATAATGAAGCGCCCCCCGAACGAGTACGGATACTACTTTGTAATGATTCCTATCGGGTTTATGGCAGGAAACTACTTCGCACGTCACTTCGGCCGATCGATGGAACTGAACCGCATGATTGGCATAGGCTCAAGCATAGGAGTTATAGGGGTTTCTCTAGCAATTGTGCTGCAACTCGTGGGGTTTCATCAGCCTATTGCCCTGTTCGCACCTATCGCCTTGGCTGTATTCGGTAATGGAATAGCTCTACCCAATGCGCAGGCAGCCGCGATTAATGAATTCCCCAAATTTGCAGGCAGCGCATCTGGCCTAACAGGCTTTCTACAAATGTTCTTCTCTGCCATCTCTGCGCAATTGGTGGCGGTGATCTTTAACGGAACAGTCTATCCCCTGCTGATCTTAATGCTAACTGCATCAATCCTGTCGCTGGTCTGTTTCAATCTGGGCGTGCGGGTCAGCCCGAAAGCTTCTGCCTAATCGAATCGACTAAAAGAGACAATTAGTAGAGACATGAATTCGCCCTACTAGTCTATGGCTATCAGGAGATAGTTATTTTTCGTAATAGGTCACGTAGCCAGTGAACATTTCATCGTAGCTCTCTAGACCAAACGTAACTTCTTCACTGGGGTCGGGGTTGAACGGATTCGAATAGGAATTGTCGAAGGCACCGCCCACGTGGATACTGTCGCCAGTTTCTAGATTCAACGCCTCGCTCAGGTGATAGTGCGGCTGCCAGCCATAGTTGTAGGCAGGAATGCTCAGCACGTCACGTTGCTTACCGCCTGCCGTCTGTATTTCGAATTTCATCTTCTTGCCACGAAAATTCATTCGCGCACGCACGCTCGTAACGACTACCGGTTTCTCGAACTGGTAGCTAGCCTCCATAGCATGATTCGAATCGTATGGCTCGATTACGAACCGTGGTGAGATTGCCTTCGTTAATAATTCTTGTCCTGGAGGCTCGTCGTAAAAATAAAGCCCAATGGATGTTTCATCTGTGGTCGCGAGCCCATTTGTCACGTAGTGAAACTGCATGGACAACTTATGCCCTTTAGGAATGAGAATTCCCGTCCCTTCGCCAAAAATAGTAGCTGGATTGTTACCAGGAATGAAACTACCCAAGAAGCGGCGCGTACTGATTACGTTGTCGGCCTCGTCTCCCCAAAAATCTTCATCTGCTGGCGAGATAAATGTCATCAGATGGTGAAGGACCGTCTCCTTTCCAGGGTTGTATTGAAATGCACGCACCCAGACATCGCGATCGAACGGCAGTGTCGCTTCTGTGTACAAATAATCCTGTATTCCTACAGCCGCGATCTCGTTCGCTGGTGTCTCAACGATAAAATCAGGCTCGCCCAATTCCCATTCGAAAATCTTCTCTGTCGGAACGAGCTCTAAAGGGTCAACAGGGTTGTCGCCTCTAGGCGCTCCCGCATCCATCCAATGCACAAGGGTTTGTAGCGCTTGAGCTGACGGATATTGCGCACTATCGGTATGACCTATCACCGGGTCGACCTGTATAGGCGGCATGCGTTTATTCAGCAGCACCTCGCGAATCATCGGCGACCAACCTAGAAGAGATATGTAGCTGTCTAGCGCGAAGGGTCCGGCTCCACCCCAGCGATGACACTCGGCACAGTTCTCAATAATAATCGGGGCAACTTCAGTGGTGTAATCCGGGGGGCTTGCTACCAACTTGTCACGAATCGGATAGTCTATGGCGCAGCCGGCAACATCGCTTTTAACTGTGTCATCAACATCGCCATCGAGCAATGTCTGCAGCGTTGTATCTAAAGATTGATTGGCAGCGCCACGGTAGAATAGTGAGAGTCGCTCTGGATTGAAGACGAGAACTTCTCCGCCGGATTCAATCTGCAGCGATGCGCTCACAAGCTGAGCAGCGTCATCGAGAAGCGGCAAGTCTAAGCCCCGCTCGCTCGCCTCAATCCTGCCTGCACCAGATGAATCCAGCAGTAAAAACTCGATGTCTTGACCCGCGTATTTTGCATTCAATTCAGAAAGGTAGTCTACGCTGTCGGAAATATTCGCGCAGCTGGGATGATAAGACATCATCACTACTGCCTTGCGGTGCTGATAGCGACTGATCTGATGAAATTCACCTCGATCATCAAGCAGTGCAAAATCCCCAACCCGATCTAGAGACCCAAAGGCTTGAGTCATTAGTACGCTTGTTCCTAGGGTCATTGTAATCGTGGCTAAACTTCTTAATACACTCAACTCAAACTTCCTTTGCTAATTGCGAATAGTAAATTGCTAAATGACTTACTGCGGCATCGGAAATTTACTGATGTGTGGATTTTCCTGACGGTCACGCGAGTAATTACGATCAGGCCTTTCCATTCCACCCCTAGCTGGCCCACCGGCATTGTAGATGCCGCCACGTAGTACAGAGATCAGGTAGTCACGATGGCTAAATAAATACTCATCTTTGTTCGTGTATTCAGCAACCATAATTTCTATTGCTTCAGATCGCTCCATCAATTCGGGATAGGCCAATACATCACCTATCACAACCTTCAATGCCTCGATGTTATCCACGATGGCGGAAGCTTCGGGGTGGAACGTGTAAAAATTAGGGGCTATGACGGGAATAGTAGGAATATCAGAGGGCAGTGAAACTAGACTGCCATGCAGACGAGTGGTCTTCTCTTTATAGTACTGCAGCACATTCTCGACATCACGAATTTTTGCCTGCTGATCAGCTGCGGTGGCCACCACTTCCAGCGTCGCAATCTTTAACCATTGCGAAGCCCAAGTTAGGCCGCTTAACTGCGGGAATCCAACACGGTAAGAGTAGGCATAGGGGTGATCTGCGAGCAGCTCATCCGACTTTGGCTTATCTGCCACGGAGTGTTTGTCGTCGCTTAAGTACTGAGCAACGGCTGCATCGACGGCGACCTTCTTGTCATCGAAGGAATCATCTAGATAGATCTCTAGCAACTCTTCTACGAATTCACGGCCTCGCTTCAATGTCTGCACGGCAACGTCTGGCAGTGCGCCACTGTCGGCTAATGCCTGAGCCGCCTCTTCAGCCGTCTGCTGACGATTGATGGTAACAATGATGCCCGGCACAGCACGACTTTCGAACACGCGATGCGGCCCCAACATGGCAAGGTGATCACCTGCGGAGTGATAGTGAGATGCCGTTGCTTCGGCCAACTCCTCCAGCTGCTCAGTTAGTAGTCGTTTGCCAATCGCAGCAGACGGAGATTCATTTGTCGCTTCGATCTCCTCAAATACGCGAGCATGCAACACATCATGGGCGTACAACAGATTCACCAACTCCGGAAATAGTTGGTTCAGCACAGGGCTATCGGCCATAACCACATTCGGGCGCAGCAACGTTAGAGCGCACAATCCAGTTAAGGCAAATTTTGATAGCAGCGAGAGGTTTCGCATAATTTTCTCCAGTGGATCCTAATCATCAGCTAGGACGAATTCTGTATAAGGAGGCTATTTTATAAGATGCTCAAAGCCTATGCGACATAATGTCTCAGTCGGATTAGAGTAAAAATAGGTTAACACAAAGAATTGCTTGCTATATTAACAGCTTAGCGTGAATAAATAATAGGAAGGCCCAACCGGTGTCACACAAAACTACAGATCCAAGGGCCAATTCCCACTTGGAGGAGGTCATTCAATTGGAAAGCCCCTAGTTACTGATCTGACATCGAACGATTTCGATAAAGATTATTATGCAGCCGGCCCATGAATTGATCGACCTGCTCCAACTTTACCTCGTCAAAAAGCGTCTCCAATTCCATTCTGGCGTGCATAAATGATGCGCTCTGTTTCTGAATCAGCTCTTCGACACTCTGCGCATTCATCCTGCCGGTTTCGCCCTGAGCCATGCGAATGTGTTTAACGATGGTATCGAGGAGTAAACCTTTGTCCACTTCGTCAAGGCTACCAGAAGTGCGCGAAAGCTCTTCGGCATAGCCATTCTTCAGCTGTTCGTCTGTCGCCCCTCCACGCTGCGCATCGATAACACCAAGCTCGGCCACGGTCAGCAGCGGCTCAAGTCTAGTACGCACATACTCGTACTCAGTGATTACTTTCAGTCGGTCCGGCGAGGCTTGATTCTGCGCAACTCGTAAACTCAATTCTGCACGCTCACTAAACAATTCGACCAATACCTCCTCAACCTGATTGCGCTTGAGAGGCTGAGCGGCTAACGACCTGAGAAAGTCGCCGTACTGTACATCGATCTGCACCCGCGCGGTCTGCTCAAACTGAGTGTCCGCTTGACTGCGTAGAATCATATCTCGCACAGACTGCGGCACAGTCGATTCTCTTATTTCTTGCGCGACGCTGTTAGTTGCACAAACGAAAGCTAGAACCGATATTGCGGGAAGTAAGATTGATTTTATCATAGTGTAACGAAGCATAATGATCTCAAGGGTTGAAGTCTAGTGTGATTAATTGGAAGGCTTCTCAAAACTCAGTACGAAACGATCGGTCTGTCCCTTTATGTCCGAGTCAAAGACGATCATGGAACGATCGTCTTTCGGGTTTCGCAGTGCATCGCTACTTTCTATAAAG
>OJIK01000148.1_pt1 | contig 26812 bp, 28 predicted proteins | sample 1595571 | NCBI WGS metagenome assembly OJIK01 (sample SAMN05416791, study PRJEB24817) | seawater metagenome | isolation source: Sea water | place: Canada:Atlantic | collected 2013-11 | reverse complement strand
CGTGGGCTCGGAGATGTGTATAAGAGACAGATATCTTACCGATGATTATCTTTGTAACCGCCTATGATTCGTTTGCGGTCGATGCCTTCGAGGTTCACGCTATCGATTATCTCTTAAAGCCAGTGGAAAAAGAGCGTTTGGTAGAGGCGATAGATAAGGCGTGGCAGCATAGATCGCAGGTCGGTGCCGAGAGCGAGAAACAGCGGCTCTTGAACTTATTGGTAAGTCTCACAGGTAAGTCGCCGATCGCTATCGGTGAATTGTTAGATGCCGAAGATCAGTCCACTGAACACGCCGACCGTCTCGCCATCAAGGATGGTTCTTCCATAACTTTCGTGCCTATCAAGGATATCGACTGGGTAGATGCGGCGGGCGATTACATGTGCGTGCACGTCGATGGCGCGACGCATATCATGCGCACGACAATGAAGGAATTGGAGTCCAAGCTCGACCCTTCAATATTTCAGAGAGTTCATAGATCGACAATCGTTAACCTGCGCAGAGTTGAGAAAGTGTCATCGCATATAAACGGAGAATTTCATCTAACCCTGAGCTGTGGTTCCTCGTTGAAGATGAGCCGTTCTTACAAGGAGAAGGTTAAGCACTTCTTTTAGCGCGCAGCTTTCTCGCTTATTCTGCATGCGCTTTTTGCAGCTCTTTTCCCAGGAAGTCTAGTCGGTCTTGTCCCCAAAACAGTTGTTCATCAAAACGATAGCTGGGCGCCCCAAACACGCCGAGCTCTACAGCCTTGATGCTGTCTTGCGTTCTTTCCTCAATGGCTCCAGCGCTATTGGCAAGCAATACACTACCATCCAGATTGTTTTCTTTGGCAATCGCTAGAAGTGTGTCTGCATCGCTTATGTCGCGCTCTTCCAGCCAGCATGCTCTAAGACAGGCGCCGGCGAGCTGGATTGCCTTTTGTGCATCTTGCTTTCGAAGATTGACGACCATGGTTGCGGCTAGTTTGTCGCTCACGGGAAAGTGAAGGGGCTCAAGATTAAGATCTACCTGCGCGTGGTCGCGCCAGCGACGCAGTTCCTGCATTCGATATGCCTTTCTCTGCTCAGACCTTTTCGGAAGCGGTATGCCGCCAGTGCTGGGGAAGATGATAGAGAAATCCACAGGCCATATAGTGATTGTAGTGTCATATTGTTTCACCATTTTTACCAGTCGTTCATGTCCTAAGTAAGACCATGGCGAGACTAGTGAAAAATAATAGTCGATAGATTTTTGCAAGAGGGCATCTCCTTTAAGTTCGATCTTAATAGCTGGTATTAGCTCGTAATATGGTTGAGTGGGAGTTCGGTAGTGCTATGTACTTCTCTTAGTATAAAACTCGAGTGTACGTCTGTGACTCCTTCTATTTTCGTGATCTTGTTGAGTAGGAGTTCTTGGTAGTACTCCATGTCGGGTATCACCACTTTTAGTTGATAGTCAGCCGACTGGCCAGTAATCAATAAACACTCTATGACTTCGGGAAAGGTGCGCACCTTCTCCTCGAAGACCTCGAAACGGTCGGGAGTGTGGCGGTCCATGCTGATCTGAATAAGCGCGATGAGCTTAAGCTCCAACTTCGAGGCGTCGAGCAGGGTGACTTGCCCTTTGATTATCCCGCTCTCCTGTAACTGCTTTACGCGTCGTGCACAGGGCGATGGCGAGAGGCCGATCTTTTCAGAGAGTTCCAGATTGGTGATTGCTCCATTGTTTTGTAGTTCCTGTAAAATTCTCTTATCTAGCTTGTCCATCCGCATGCTGGCGCACCGTTTTGCTATGTTGAGTGAAGAAAATTGATGATATTCCATATATTGGTATTAATATACAAAATTATTAATATTTTTAGTATAAAACACCAATATAGTATGATTTTTAGGGAAATTAGGAGTAGAAATGCTGCGGTTCTTTCCCTATCCTAGGCACCTCGAACTAAGGGTGATTAGTTAAACAGACTGAACACCGGGATCCCAAGTCTCAAAAGGACAAAGTGAGCCGAGTTAGAGAGAAACACCGAATCAGGTGTTAGTCAGTTAAATTAAGTGAGGAATAACCGTGTTCGATCATACGAAGTACCAGCCTTTCCAGACAGTCGATATTAAGGATAGAACCTGGCCGAATCAGGTCATCACCGAAGCACCTAGATGGTGTAGCGTTGATCTGCGTGATGGAAACCAGGCGTTGATCGAGCCGATGTCAGTCGCGCAAAAGAAGAAGATGTTCGAGCTCTTGGTTTCCGTGGGATTCAAGGAGATCGAAGTGGGTTTTCCTGCTGCCTCCCAGCCTGACTTCGATTTTGTTCGTAGCCTTATCGAAGAGGGTAAGGTTCCTGATGATGTAACGATCCAAGTTCTCACTCAGGCGAGGCCCGCATTAATACAGCGAACTTTCGAGTCTCTGAAAGGCGCAAAGAAGGCTATCCTACACGTCTATAATTCCACCTCCGTAGTGCAGCGAGAGAAAGTCTTCAAGACAGACAAGGCAGGTATCGTAGAGATCGCCGTGGCTGGTGCGCAGGAAGTTAAACGCTGTGCGCAGCTTGCTCCGGAAACACAATGGACCTTCCAATATTCTCCAGAGAGCTTTACCGGCACCGAGATCGATTTTGCCGTTGAGGTTTGTGATGCCGTCTCCAGTGTATGGAAGCCGACTATCGAGAGACCAATTATCTTCAACCTTCCTTCCACGGTTGAAGTATCTACACCGAATGTATATGCGGATCAGATCGAATGGTTCTGCCGCAATATCCAAAACAGAGATGCGATTGTCGTTAGTCTGCACACGCATAATGATCGCGGTTGTGCTGTTGCCGCTGCCGAGTTGGCGGTTATGGGTGGCGCGCAGAGAGTGGAGGGAACTCTACTTGGAAACGGCGAGCGCACCGGCAACATGGACATCGTTGTGATGGCGATGAATCTATACAGCCAAGGTGTGGATCCGGGGTTGGATCTGCATGACATGGACAAAATTGTTTCCGTTGTGCGCGAGTGTACACAGATCGATGTGCACCCACGCCAACCTTATTCCGGTGACTTAGTGTTTACCGCCTTTTCAGGATCGCATCAGGATGCGATTAAGAAATGTCTAGATATCTATAAAGAAGGCGAGACCTGGGAAATTGCCTACCTGCCAATTGATCCGCGAGATTTGGGTCGGACTTATCAAGATGTGATTCGCGTGAACAGCCAGTCTGGGAAGGGAGGCATCGCCTACGTACTTGCTAATAAGTTTGGATTCGAACTGCCGCGTTGGTTGCAGATAGAGTTCAGTCGCGTGGTGCAGCAGGTTACTGAGGTAAGCGGGCAGGAGATAAAGCCAGATGAAATCTGGGAGCTGTTCAACCAGCACTATTTGGATAGCGACAAGGTGATTAGTCTTGAAGATTTTAGTATCAAGAAAGCGGAAGGGCGCGAGACGTTCAACGCCAAGATCGATTACTTCGGCAAGGAACTGTCGATTAGTGGTGAAGGCGATGGCGTACTAAATGCCTTCGTGACCGGGCTGAAAAAAGCTATCAAGATTGATTTTGAAATCATGGAATACGGTGAGCACGCACTCGGCCAAGGTGCCGATGCCGAGGCAGTGACTTACATTCAATTGAAGTGTGATGGTCGGCGTTACAGCGGGGTTGCGATTAGCAAGGACATCATAGCCTCTTCACTCAACGCCTTGATGGGCGCGGCTAGCCAGTTGCTCAGCGAGCAGCGCGTCGCCGGCTAAGGGTCTCTATTCGAGGCCAACTCAGACGCAGAACAAGCAGCCAGTTTCTCTAGTATGAGCCCCTGAGTAAGTCTATGGTCACTCTGCGGGAGTCTGGCGCGTGCTGCTGCGAGGCGTCGTGCGCAGGCAATGGCCTTAGCCTTTGGCAAGCACGAAAACGCTGCAGCGGTGCGCGCCAGGCCCCACCCAGAGGGGCATTCAGTCGAACCCGCTCTGTGCGTTGCACTTTTTTGACATGTCGGCACATGCCTGCAAAAGCGCGCCTTGATAGCGGGTTCGACTGAATGCCAGAGTGGTCATAGACTTACTCAGGGGCTCCTTAAAATTCGCTCACAAGGCGCTACCTCCCTGGGAGAGTCTGGGTCAGACAAGCTTGCTGCCTGCGTATTCTTGCACTGCTCATTAGTCTCATTTTGCGCTACTGTATGAAACACCCTCTGCTGCCGGTCCTAACGGGTAGGATCACCTATAAACGGCAGCGTCACTCTAGCGGAATTAGTTCATGTTCAAGCTTATTGCGGCAGCCTCAGTCTCTTCATTCTTCTTTGGCTTATTCGGAGTCAGTTGGGAGTCTGTGGACGAAAAAATTGAACGTGAATTCCCGGCCGTGCAAGCAGTTTCAACTCAGGCGCTGCTAACGCGGTATGAGTTATCAGAGCGTGCTTTGCCGGTTATCATCGATGTGCGTGAAGGCGATGAGTTTCGAGTCAGCCACCTCAACGATGCGCTTAACTTGGAGAGTGCCGATGCTATATCCGAATTGATCGCGCAAAGAGGGCTCAGCAAAAGCACTGAGATCATCGTCTACTGCTCCGTAGGCTATCGATCGGCCTCTGTTGCTGCCGACCTTCAGGCACGTGGCTTCACCAAGGTGCTCAACTTAGAACACTCATTGTTCGAATGGGCCAACAAGGGTTATCCAATGACCAACGCGAGTGGCAGCACCGACAAAGTTCATCCCTTCAACAAGGCATGGAGCGTTTTGGTTGACGATTCCCTGCATGCCTACCCCGGTAAGTAATTTCAGCCCCGCGCAAACTATTCTTCCATAGCTTGCGACTTACTCTCTAAAACCAGTATCCTGTTTTCGATGCGAGAATTTGCGGTGTAGCGATCGATGGGGATTTCATGAGTCTTACAGATGAAGACCAAGCGCTAATAGCAGCGGCTCTTAAAGGGTCGGCCTATGCATGGGAAAAATTGGTCAAGCGCTATGAATCGAAGATCTACAACCATGGTTTACGTCTAACGGGAAATTCGAGTGATGCGATGGACCTGATGCAGGAAGTTTTTCTGGGTGTCTACAGAAATCTGCACCGATTCAGGGGCGATGCGAAGTTCAGTAGCTGGATCTTTCGTATAGCGCACAACAAAGCGGTAGATATGAATCGTCGTAAACGATTGATGACGTCGCCGCCTAGATTCTCCACAGAAGATGAGGGAGACGAATTCGAAAAATTTCCCGGGAAGACGGATTTAGAACCAGAAAATAGATTAGGCAACACCGAGCAGAACGCTCGCGTTCTCAAAATGTTAAGCGAGTTAAGCTCAGATCAGCGATCGATTGTGGAGTTAAAGATTTTTCAATCTTTAACTTTTGATGAGATCGCTGGGCTTCAAGATATTTCGGCAAATACAGCCAAGACACGTTTCTACAGTGCGCTGAAGAAATTGAAAGTAGTATCGGAGGAACAAAATGTCCTGTCCTAAGACACACTATTTACTGCAAGAATATTTTTCTGAAGACTTGTCGGCAATCGCCCGCAAAGAGTTGGATCGGCATCTAACCGATTGTGCGCATTGTAACGCCGAGCTCGAGTCAGTGTTGCTTGTTCAGCAAGATCTGCAGCAGTGGCAGGAACAGAGAGTTCCGCATTGGGATCGGCATCTGGAGTTGTTCCGGCAGGAGCACCGTATCGATCGCCCGGTTTCGCGATTCTGGTTGAGTTGGCAGTGGCTGCCAACGGCTGCATCGTTTGCCATGTTGTGTGTGCTTCTATTCAACGTGAGTGTGGTTAGCAATGATTCTGGCTTCTCTATTTCCTTCGCCGGGCCTTCCGTCTCAAACACGAATCTAAATGCGCAGCTGGCCGAGTTTGAGCAATTGCAGCGTTTGGAAATGCAGCAGCTCGCATCAAGAGTAGAGAGCAGGCAGGATAGTAATAATGTGCAATTGTTGCAGGCGGTCATGGAACAGACTCAGCAATCGACAGTAGATAGCTTCGATCAGATGTATGCCTATTTCGAGCAGCAGCGGCTCTTGGACTTGCAAGATATGCGTACGGGCTATGAGCAATTGGTAGACAGCGACTATGAAACCATTAGGTCTTTGCAACAGTTGGTAAATTATGTGGGCTACCAGAGCGACATTCAATAGAGGGCAAGGCTATGCAAAAAGTTATAAGACTACTCTTAGTATGTGCTATAGCGTCAGTCAGCGCGGTGTCGGCGACTGCTCAAGGTTCTCGCTTAGAAGGCTTGCAAAGGAATATTGATATATTTTCTGGTGTGTTGGAAGATGCTCTGGATTTCGAGGAGTCAAAGGGCTTGTTTGGGTTAAGTCTTGGAGGTATAGCGAGCACTTATCTAATTGGCCAGGGTGTCGTTCTGGAAGTGAGAACACCGTTAGCCAATAGCCGAAATCGATTGAGTCTCGCGTCCTTGAATTCTGCAATGCAAACACTGCAAGTGCGCGGTAATCCATTTGAAACTCTCGCGCAATCTCAGTCTCGAGCTCAATCCCTGTCTGTATCGGCTTCATCGACACAGGCATCTCCTGTGATGGCGCTGAGGAGCCAACCTGTGGAGTCAATTAGCTTCTACAACGAGATGATGGAGAAGGTCGCAAATGTCGACTACTCGCTCGCTGTAAACAATGCCATTCAACAGGCGACCGAGTCAGCACGCTCTTTGCGTTCGCTCGGTTCTGTCGATGATGATGACTATGAAGAATTGCGGGCGGACATTGAAGGGCTGCGCATAGAAATGGGCGAAAAAATGCAGGGCCTGCGGGAGCTTGAGGCGCAGATCAGAGATTCGACCACTCAGGCAGTAGCAGACTCGAACATCGAGGAAGAGGTGCGCCTCAAGCTTGATACGGTTATGGCTCAGATAGAGCCTCTCCGCGAACAAGCTGTTGCTAAGGCCGCGGAACTTAGGCTACGTAGTGAGCTGGCTGAGCAAGCTTATGCCCAGCAGTGGCAGCAGGACCTTGTGGTGTTTGAGGACAAACTTTATCAAGCGATGTGTGACTACGGGTCCACGTTACGTGAGCTACCCCAGGACGAGCGCGTATCAGTAATTCTTACCGGGCTTGGTGAGCAGGGCGAAGACCAGCGCCGCACTGATAAGATTCATGTCTTCAATAAAGCCGATTTACAGGAATGCCAATCAGATGACATTTCAGTCGCGACTTTGAGAGAACGATCTGATCACTATAGTTACTAGTCTTTGCCTTCCTGAGTTAACCCTTTGACCTAGAATGGAGCGCCGGTGATATTCACATCCGCCGGTGCAAACTGTTTCGCTGAATCAGAAGCCTGGTACAGGCGCGTGATTAGCAAGAGTACACCTGAAACATCCAATAAATCGATGTCGTCGAATATCAGCTTTCTGCGAATTCTCTCGCGTGCTGTGAATAGACTCCCGCTCACCGTGAAATTTAAGAACGTGAAATCTTCGTCTTCGACTCCCCAATTGCTGGATATTACCTCTTGGCCAATACCGCCATCCAGGCGCTGGAAAGGATAGAACCAACGTCCTCCGGCATAGCCGGCTTCATAGGTAATGATATTGCCATCGGGGTAGTACCAAGTCTCATCGAAGGCACGGAAGTAATTTGTCGCTAGGCTACCATTCGGCCAAAAAAGCGCTTGATCACCATGCATCCAGTGATAGGCCATTATCCGACCGTTCGGGTAGTAAATAGTTGTATCCAGACCCGGTTCCGCCATAAACAGCTGCCCATTTGGGAAATACCATGCTTGGTGGTAGAGGTCATTGGAGATTAACGAACCATTCGCATAGTAGCTATTACCGCGGCGGTAGCCCGTTAAGATTACCGGTTGGCAGGCCAGCTGATTCAGCTCAGCGAGTGCGTCACCCATGACGCTCATCTCCCCGACATCGTCGTAATCAGCTGGTAGCATGGTATTCAGCGCCAGCATTTTGCCCATAAACTCAAGGGTTGCACAGGCACTACTCACGTTTGCGGAGCCTTCTAACGCGAATACTGCAGGAGAAAAGCTCAGCAATAACGAGAGGGCTAGAATTCGAGCATGTCCCATGGTTTATCTCCTGTTTCGGTTCTTGTGTGCTGCTCTTGTGAAGCTAACTGTTTCGAAAGTTCTCAAATAGTACTGCCCCCAATGTGAACGCTGACTTAATACTCGATATGCCTCGCAGATTCCGAGCAAAAGAGACTTTTGGCTTTCTCTGAGCTGAAAATTCCTTATAATATGGGCTCTGACCAAAGGTGTTGTTTGCTGCGCACCAAATGACCTGGTGAGCTAGGTCCTGAAGAAGAGTTGCCCTAAAAATAAGAAGCTGTATCTGAGGAGAACCAGATGGACTGTCCGAAATGCAATTCCGAGATGCAAGAGCTCAAGATTGAGACGCTGCATGGCAAAGTAGTGATAGATAAATGCGATAGCTGCAAGGGTCTGTGGTTCGACAACGGCGAAGCAGAGCAGTTGAAGGGTGACTGGATGGCGGACTTTGCCGACAGTGGTGATCGAGATGTAGGTAAGACCTACAATACCGTGCGAGATATTGATTGCCCTCGCTGCGGCAAGACAATGGTTAAACTAAATGACCCTAAGCAAACACACTTAGAGTATGAGGCCTGCGAAGAGCACGGTGTATTTATGGACGCTGGCGAATTCACCGATTTCAAGCACGAAACTTTGATGGATTTTTTTCGTGATGTGGTGGCAAAGATTACGCGAAGACAAAAATAATTCAGGCCAGTTAACGAGTAGCTGGATAGGCGATTAAATTACTGCCGTTTATTCGCTCGCAAAAGTTGAGACAATTAAGAATGCCATTTGGGGTGCAACCAAATGGCATTTTTTATTGCCTGCTGATCAAGGGCAGGAAACCTTCCGATGTCCGTCCAAGTAGCTGCGGGGTCATGGAAGTCAGAGCCTGCTGATAAGTATAATGATTTCTCTTCGGCCAGCTTGCTCAAGTAGGCTTTCGTCGTGGGGTCTATATTCGAATAGCTTCCCTCGATAGCTTCTCCACCACATGCTTTGAAATCGTCGAGTAGTGAGCTTAGCTTGGTCTTGCTTAGCGAATAACGACCTGGGTGAGCAACTACGGCTATGCCCGAGGCATCAAGAATCGCAGCTACTCCCTCGTTCAGTGTGCAACAGTTTGCCGCGGCATAGACTCTACCGCGCTTGCCAAGATGCGTCTTAAAAGCCTTCTGCTTATTCTTACAGACTTTTTCTTGCACAAGAAAGTCTGCAATGTGGCTGCGGGTATAGGCGGTGCAGGGCAGCGATTGCAAATAAGACATGAGCCCATGTATGCCAATTTTCTGTAAATTTCTATCGATGGCTTGCGCACGATTCTCTCGCTGGGCCTGCTGTGCAGCTAACAGCTTTTCTATGTGATGACTCGTGGGGTCGATGAACAAGCCGACGATGTGAATCTCCATGGTGCCCCATAGGCAGGAGAGTTCTACGCCATTGATGATGGTTATGTCGCCCGCATCACGCCGCAAAAATTCTAATCCATCGATACAGTCGTGATCGGTAAGCGCGAGATGGGTAAGCTTATTTTCGGCTGCACGTTGTAATAGAAAAGAGGGTGATTGCGTACCGTCTGAGAAGTGGCTATGGCAGTGTAAATCGACTTTCATTATTGATTGCTATGATCTCTGTCAAAATATCGGCAAGGGCTACTCAGTTTATTCGAAGCAGGCGGTGTTATTCTATAGGAATACCGATAAAGAGATCACGGTAATGCAATAAATATGCACGCAACATGGTCTTAAGGGTTGTGATCAAAGGATTCGCGCAGGTCGGCATATCCGTCGACTCCATAGTAGCTAATTGACTGCTATGCTATATTCGCAAAGCTGCTCGAGACTGCCTGTTTGTTTAGATGTATGGGTCAGCGGCTTCTCAATAAGTGGTCACAGTGAACTAATGGCGTACACCGAAATAGAACAGCGAGTCGCAGGGCTCGAAGATGAAGGTTCTAAGTCGCTCTTGATCGGCGGATGCACTAACTGCATCGCACAATGCGATCAAATTCTAAGCATCATATCCCAAGAGAATTTCACCGATGACTCCAAAGGAAGTTCTTCTATTGGTGCGCATGTTCGACATATCCTCGACAGATTTCATTGCTTCTTTGCGGGACTTGCAGGCGCTTCAATGGATTACGATGCGCGTAAGCGCGACCCAGAGATTGAGCAGAACGTGGAGGCGGAGGCGGAGGCGGCAATGTTCGCGCTGGGGTCTGTTGCTCGGCGAATTGAGCGGCTACACTCATTGCCATTTTGCAGCGAGCTCATCGGCGTTAAGGAATCCGCACTGTCCTCCAGTCCCGCTGTTGAAATCAATAGCACACTAGAACGAGAATTAATGGGGCTTATCGCCCACAGCATTCATCATCTAGCCATAATTGCCATGCTTGCGAGGTCTTTCGGTCATCATTTGGACAGCGATTTCGGCAAGGCACCGTCCACGATCGTCTACGAACGAGCCTAGTATTCCCTCTACCTAGTACCTTATGCACCGCTAATTGGCGAGCGTCGGGGTAGCATTGATCCTGCTAGTTATAGGTGGATGGAGTACTAGCGCTGGCTATTAGGCGAGATCAGAAGCCTGTCCATAATAGTTGACTAATTTACTTAGGTATTCGATACTTCTTAGTATTTATTGGGCATCTAAAGGGCTTCCCATGCGCTTGACAACAAAGGGTAGGTACGCGGTAACGGCAATGCTGGACTTGGCTCTGCATAAGGATCAGGGGCCAGTTAGTCTTGCTGATATATCTCAGCGCCAGGCAATTTCTCTATCTTATCTAGAACAGTTGTTTGCTAAGTTACGCCGCGGCTCCTTAGTGAGTAGTGTGCGTGGACCAGGTGGAGGCTATGAGCTGCAAGGGGGTTCCGAGTCGATCTTCATCGCTCAGATCGTAGATGCCGTGAATGAGTCCCTCGATTCGACGAAGTGCAAGGGAGCAGGTGATTGCCAAGGTGGCGAAACCTGTCTTACGCATTATCTTTGGGAAGATCTCAGTGAACAGATTCATACCTTTCTAGAGGGCATCAGCCTTGCGGATCTGGTAGCGAAGAATGAGGTAAAACGAATTTCTCAGAAGCAGGATCGGAAACACCAAATTGTTAGCGAGAATGTTGAAGACAACCGGATTTTGGCCTCAAGCTTATAAACCGGTAGTAGTGGAGCAGTTAATGCAATTTCCAATTTATCTAGATTATTCAGCAACTACTCCGGTAGACCCGCGAGTTGCAGCAAAAATGGCGCAGTGCCTAACTCTAGAGACAAATTTTGGCAATCCGGCTTCGCGCTCACATATGTTTGGCTGGAAAGCGGAAGAGGCTGTGGAAATTGCACGTCGTCAGGTAGCTGACCTGATAAACTGTGATCCCCGCGAGATCGTCTGGACCTCGGGTGCAACTGAGGCCGATAATTTGGCTATCAAGGGTGCTGCGCATTTCAATGTAAAGAAGGGCAAGCACATAGTCACCTCCAAAATCGAACATAAGGCGGTGCTAGATAGCTGCGGTCAGTTGGAGCGAGAAGGCTTCGAAGTGACTTACTTAGATCCTACCGAGGCAGGAATAATAACACCGGAAGCGGTCGCAGCAGCGATCCGCCCTGACACTACACTTGTTTCACTAATGCATGTAAACAATGAGATTGGGGTGATTAACGACATCGCAGCTATTGGCAAAATAACTCGCAAGAACGAAATTGTTTTTCATGTAGATGCGGCGCAGAGCACAGGAAAAATCCACTTAGATATGGAGGCGATGCAGGTAGACTTAATGTCTCTAACGGCGCATAAGGTGTATGGTCCCAAAGGCATTGGCGCCTTGTATGTTTGCCGCAAGCCGCGCGTTCGTATCGAGCCGCAGATCCACGGCGGTGGTCATGAGCAAGGCATGCGTTCTGGCACCTTGGCTACACATCAGATTGTAGGAATGGGCGAAGCTTACCGTCTCGCGAAAGAAGAGATGGTTGATGAAAATACACGACTATTGGCGCTACGTGCTCGTCTGCTGAATTGCTTCGATGACATGGAAGAAGTGTTCGTTAACGGGGATACCGAGCATCGTGTTGCTCATAACCTAAATATTAGTTTCAAATTCGTTGATGGTGAATCGCTGATGATGGCGTTACGAGACTTGGCAGTCTCTTCGGGATCTGCCTGTACTTCTGCGAGCCTCGAGCCGTCCTATGTGCTGCGTGCCATTGGACTAAATGACGAATTGGCACATAGTTCACTTAGGATTTCTATTGGTCGTTTCACTACGGTTGAAGAAGTTGATTACTCGATAGGAAAGATACGCGAAGCCCTAGGCACGCTAAGAGAATCATCCCCGCAGTGGAATGCCTACAAAGAAGGTGTCGCCTTAAATCAAGTTAAACGGGCAGCTCACTAAACCCAGCGAGTCTGGATGTGAGAGAGCTTAAACATCTGACTCGAGCGACTGCGTCCCAGCCTTAGACGGCAGCAGTCAATTCCCGACATCGATCCCCCCAATAAGTCTGTTTCGCCTACCTGAGCAAGTCGATGCTAGCCCTGGATGAGTTCGACGTTGATCCTAGGCGCGCTCGCGGGAAAACTCTGGAGGCATTACAGGCTGCCTAGATTGAGAAGCGGCTGATTAAGCCCCTGAAAAATAGCGGTTTTATTCATTAAAAGCGTATTAATCCCAGATATACCGCGTATAATGCGCGCTCTCAAGAATTCACCCTACATTTGGAGTTAAGATGTCGATCGAACGTACTTTATCCATTATCAAGCCTGATGCCATAGCGAAGAACGTTATCGGAGAAATTTATACCCGCTTCGAGCAAGCTGGGTTGAAGATTGTCGCTGCAAAGATGCTGCAATTAGACGACGAATCTGCAGGCGGCTTCTATGCCGAACACAAGGAAAGAGGCTTCTATATAGACCTTATCGAATTTATGACGTCTGGGCCGGTTATGGTAACGGTTCTGGAAGGTGAGGGCGCCGTTTTGATGAACCGCGACCTGATGGGTGCTACGAACCCTGCAGATGCAGAGGCAGGTACGATTCGTGCCGATTTCGCGAAATCTATCGATGCCAACGCTGTTCACGGGTCCGATTCAGCAACATCGGCTGAGCGTGAAATCGGTTATTTCTTCGGCGATAACTAAGTCTAATCCTAAAGCATAGCTCCTGAATGGAGAAGTTGAGCATGACGGCGATACACAAGCCCAATTTGGCTGGCCTAAGTAGGGCAAAGCTGCGGGCGTTGTTCGTCGACATGGGCGAGAAGCCCTTTCGCGCTGAGCAAATTCTGAAATGGATTCACCAGCGCGGAGTGCTCGATATCGATGTTATGACCGATATCAGCAAGGACCTTCGCGAGAAGCTCAAACAAACTACAGAAATCTCTCTCCCTAAAATTCTGGAAGACTTCAAGTCTGAAGACGGCACCCGCAAGTGGATTGTGGAAGTCGCCAGCGGCAGTCATGTCGAAATGGTTTTTATTCCCGAGGCGGGGCGCGGCACTCTCTGTATCTCTTCTCAGGCAGGTTGTTCATTGGATTGTTCATTCTGCGCGACGGGCAAGCAAGGCTTCAATAGTAATCTGACAGTGGCGGAAATTGCCGGTCAGCTGTGGTGGGCAAACTACCATCTAAGTGTTTTCGAGGGCAAAGCGGAACAGCGAGTCAGCAACGTGGTGATGATGGGGATGGGCGAGCCATTGCTGAACTTCGATAACGTCATGGACGCGCTAAGCATCATGATGGAAGATTGCGCCTACGGCTTATCGAAGCGCAAAGTGACAATTAGCACATCGGGTGTTGTCCCGGCGATTGATAGATTGAAGGACTACACCGACGCATCGCTGGCCATCTCCTTGCATGCGCCCAATGATGAGCTGCGCAGTCAGATTATGCCGATCAACAACAAGTATCCGATCAAGGAAGTGCTTCGGTCTGTGCAGGGCTATATGGATAGCCTGTCGGATAAGCGCGTTCCGGTAATCGAGTATACGATGATAGCGGGTGTGAACGATCATCGTCAGCATGCTCGCGAACTCGCGGTACTGTTGGAACAACTTCCCTGCAAGATAAATATAATACCTTTCAACCCATTCTCGCTCAGCGATTACCGCCGTCCTAGCTCATCTTCGGTTACTAATTTTAGGCAGATATTGCAAAAAGCTGGATACACGGTGACTGTGCGTACTACACGCGGGGATGATATTGGGGCGGCCTGCGGCCAGCTAGTAGGTGATGTGGAGGATCAGACCCGTCGTAGCGAGAGGCATAAGCGTCGCCACGCCCAGAGCGAATTAGCTAAAAAAGATGGCTCCAAAGTTTTCGGTAGCACTGATAATCTAGCGGTAACTGCCGATAGACTATAAAGCTCTGAATAAACTAGATGGTCCTGCGAAACTAGATACTGGTTACAAATCATGTTATTTCTCGAATTTGAATTTGGAAAACTACTCAGCAAAAAGCTAGCCTCAGTGCTCGCCATACTGCTGGTATCAAGCATGCTGTCAAACTGCGTGACCACCACAACTGGGGGCTTCATGGCCGATGCTTCCGAATCGCGGGCTGCTAGCGACTATATCCAGCTTGCGTTAGCATATTTCGACAATGGCGACATGCCAGGTGCGCGGCGTCATGTGAATAACGCTCTGGATATCGATGATCGAATATCTGATGCCTATATGGTGTTGGCGATGGTCTTTCAACGCGAGGGTGATTTAGATTTAGCAGATACCAATTATCGAAGAGCAATCAGCCTTGATCAGGACAATTCCAGCGCACGAAATAATTACGCGGCGATGCTGTTCTCGCAGGAGCGCTTTCGCGAATCCTATGAGCAATTGGAAAGAGTAGCGAATGACACTAACTATGAAGGGCGATCACTCGTCTTCGAAGGTCTGGGAAGAAGCGCTTTGCGATTGGGTAGGCAGGAGGATGCAAAGGTCGCGTTTCAACGTGCTCTGCAACTCAATGAGAATTTTTTTATAGCACCGCTTGAATTAGCATTGATCTATTTTGACCAGAAAGACTACCTACTCGCTAGACAATATTATCAAAATTATTTGACTACCATCGCGTTTCTACAATTACCGCATACACTGCGAGCTCTATTGGCGGGTATCCAAATTGAAGGTTACTTCCAGAACGAGGAGCTTGTCGAAAATTTTTCTTTGGTTCTTACTACCCTTTATTCGACTTCACCTGAATTTCAGACGTTCCAAAGGCTGAGTAATGCCAGCTGAGCCTTTTTTGAAAGCGGCCGACGAGCTTGAGGCCACTGAGCAATCGAGTGACGCCCTGACAGCAGGCGATATCCTCCAGCAGGAGAGGCAGCGTCTGGGTCTGAATGAAAAAAAAGTCGCCGATCAGCTACATATCACTATGCACTATGTTAAGGCATTGGAATCCAATAGCTATGAAAAGCTACCTGGCGCTGTTTTCGCGAAGGGGTACCTGAAGAGCTACGCTCTATTGCTGGGCTTGGATTTCGAAGACTTAATGTCCCGCTACGATGAGTTTACGCATCAACAGAATGCCGAGAGCGCTCAAGAGAGAAGGCTGTTAATAGCGCTCAAGGAAAAAGACCGTAATAAGTCCTTAGTAATTGTTTTTTTAATTATTTTTGTCACCGGTTTTTTGGTGTTGTGGCTTGCGAATAGTTATTTTTCAGAAGAATCAGTATCTGATGTGCCTGCTAGCGTTGAAGGTGCGCAGAACATTAGGCCCGCCTTGTCCCAGGTGAATGAGTCGCAAGTAACTACACCGCCGCAACTTACCCTAGAAGTCGAGACGGAGGAAAACTCAGCGCCAACAGATCAGTCGACAATTACTCCATCGTTGGAAGAGTTGTCTGTAATTGCTTCTGAACTGTTGGTCGAGGTGGATTTGGACTCAAATGTGGATTCCAGCAGTGCCGTGATATCTGAGACTAGCGGCAGCGAAGGGAGCCCTAGCTTGGAGGATTTAGCTTCCGCCTTACAAGCGTTGAGAGTAGAGCAGGCAGCAGGTGCCAAGGCGAGCAGTCAGCCTCGCGTGATCACTATAGAAGCGATAGGGAGCGATTTGCTGCGAATCAGCTTTATTGGGGAGAGTTGGATCGAAGTGAATGACAGCGAATCCCGGCAGATCTATCGCGATATTCGCGAAGCGGGCGATGTTCTAGAAATCACCGGGAGTGCGCCATTCAATATCCTGCTCGGCGATGCTCCCTTTATTAGTATGAGCCTTAATGGCGATGAAATTGACCTCTCCGCTGATATTCGAATCGACAACTCAGCACGCCTCACTGTAGGCTTGTAACCTATGAAGACTAACTCACCAATTACTCGTCGCAAGACTCGCCAGATTATGGTCGGCAATGTTCCTGTGGGAGGGGATGCACCAATTTCCGTGCAGACCATGACCAACACCGAGACCTGCGATGTTGAGGCGACATTAGGCCAGATCAACAGCATGGTAAGAGCGGGCGTTGATATTGTCCGCGTCTCCGTTCCGAGCATGGATGCGGCTGAGGCCTTCAAGAAGATTCGCTCGCAAGTGGAAGTGCCCCTTGTCGCCGACATACATTTCGATTATCGCATTGCTTTGGAAGTGCTAAAGAATGGGGTTGATTGCCTGCGCATCAATCCCGGTAATATAGGCAGCGAGGAGCGCATCCGCGCCGTCGTAGATAGTGCCAAAGATAAGAATATACCGCTTCGAATCGGCGTAAATGCTGGCTCTCTTGGGAAAAACTTGTTGCGCAAATACAAGGAGCCGAATTCCGAGGCGATGGTTGAGTCGGCGCTTACGCAGATAGATATACTCGACAAGCTAGATTTTCAAAATTTTAAAATTAGCCTGAAAGCCTCCGAGATATTTATGACCCTGGCGGCCTATCGCTCTCTAGCGACACAGATTGATCAGCCATTTCATTTGGGGATCACCGAGGCAGGCGGCCTTCGTTCCGGCACAGTTAAATCTGCTATCGGTCTGGGAGCCATGTTGATGGATGGGATTGGGGATACGATTCGAGTGTCCCTGGCAGCTGATCCGGTAGAAGAGGTCAAAGTTGGATTCGATATACTTAAGAGCCTTGGCCTTCGTCATAAGGGCGTCAATTTAGTAGCTTGCCCTAGTTGTAGTCGGCAGAACTTCGACGTGATCTCCGTGGTTAATGAATTAGAGTCACGATTAGAAGACATTACGACTCCGATTGATGTCGCAGTCATTGGCTGTATCGTGAACGGTCCGGGCGAGGCGAAGGTTGCTGAGATCGGGTTGACCGGTGCGAGTCCAAGTAACCTCGTCTACAAAGAAGGCGTTCCCGATCACAAGATAAATAATGAAAATCTTGTGGATGAATTAGAGGCGATGGTGCGTCAGCGCGTTGCCGATAAGCAGAAAATGGAAGAAGACCTAATCGCCTCAAGCTAGCGATCAGTCACAAACCTATGGCGAAACTACAAGCAATTCGAGGTATGAATGACATACTTCCTGACCAAACTCCTAACTGGCAATATGTTGAGAAATGTTTTCAGGCAGTAGTGCATCGTTATGGTTATCGGGAAATTCGTTTCCCCATTCTCGAGCAAACCCAACTGTTTAAACGCTCAATCGGCGAGGTCACTGACATCGTCGAGAAGGAGATGTACAGTTTCGACGATCGCAATGGCGATAACTTGAGTTTGCGCCCTGAAGGCACAGCGGGTTGCGTTCGTGCTGCTGATCAGCACGGATTGCTCTTCAATCAGCAACAGCGACTCTGGTACCAGGGGCCAATGTTTCGCCATGAAAGACCGCAGAAGGGCCGCTATAGACAGTTTCAACAGTTTGGTGTCGAGGCCTTTGGTATGGCGGGTCCGGATATCGACGCCGAGGTGATTCAGCTTTCGGCTTCGCTCTGGCAAGACTTGGGCCTTGAGGAATATCTGACTCTAGAGATTAACAATATCGGCACGGCTGAAGATAGAAAACGCTATGCCGCTGCCTTAGAAGCATTCTTGTCTTTTCATGCGCAGGAGCTCGATGACGATGCGCGCAATCGCACGCACAGCAATCCGATGCGGGTGCTGGATAGCAAGAACCCAGCTGTTCAGGAGATTTTGAAAGGCGCGCCTGCTTTGGTGGATTACGTCAGCGACGAGAGTATTGCCCACTATAGCGAGTTAAAGAGCCTGCTTAGCCAGGTTGGAATTGAGTTCATCGAGAGTCCTCGCCTGGTCAGAGGTTTGGACTACTACAATAATTGTGTGTTCGAGTGGACTACCGATTCTTTGGGTGCGCAGGGCACAGTGTGCGGCGGAGGTCGCTACGATGGCCTTGTTGAGCAGCTCGGCGGCAAAGCAACTGTTGCGGCAGGCTTTGCAATGGGAGTCGAAAGACTTGTTCTAATGCTCGATTCGCTTGGCAAAGTCCCCGAAGCGAACGCGAAGGTTATCGACGTGTATATGGTGGTTGTCGGTGGTCATCTGGCAGGACCGGCTGCGCTACTTGCCAAACAGCTGCGACAGCGATTTCCTGAAATTGGTCTTATCTCGCACTGCGGTGGGGGAAAATACAGCAATCAGATGAAGCGGGCGTTCAACAGTGGCGCGCGGCTGGCGATAGTGTTGGATACAGAGTCGGAACAACCTCTCGAAACCGTCAAAATCCGCCAACTAAATGATTCCGGTGACTCGGTTAGCGTCGAGATAGCCAATTGCAGCGATAAACTTGCTGAATTTCTTAGTATTTCAGAGTGATAGCAGTATTGATTCGTGTCACCCGTGCCTTAAACAGGTAGTATTAGCGGTTGGTCAGGGATAGTTTGCCGAATGTGGTGGTCTGATAATCCGAGTAGGTCGAATCTGTTCGAACAATTAAATGAACTAAGGAGTAAGTCGTGGCGATTAACGCGGCAGAAGAAGAAACAGTAGAATCACTCAAGCAGTGGTGGGCAGAAAACGGCAAGCAGCTAATCATCCTCGTTGTTGTAGCTTTCGCGGCCTTCACATCGTGGTTGCTTTGGACTAATTCTCAAAACGCTAGCATGGACAGCGCCTCCGATATGTACGAGGAGATTCTATCGTTAGCGATAAGTGACGCCGGGCAGCCGGGAACGCTACTTATACCGCGAGATTCGCAACGAATAGTCGAGTTAGGTGAGCAGCTGCGAAACGAGCATAGCAGTTCCACTTACGCTAAATTGGGCTCTCTATTCGCGGCGCAACAATCTGTTCGCAACGATGACCTAGATTCCGCAGAAAGCTCTCTGCAGTGGATTCTAGATAACGAACAGGGCGGGCTACTAAACGAGGCCGATGAAGGTCTGATACTGACCGCTAACTTGCGACTTGGTCGCATTATCTTGGCGAAGGGCGACGCGGAACGTGCACTTGCTCTAGTGAATAATCTAGACCCAAAAACTTTTGAAGCTGGCTATGCGGAATTGCGAGGTGATATCTACATAGCGATGGGTCGGGAAGTCGACGCGCGTGATGCATACACTGCCGCCCAGCAGGCAGGATCGAGTAGTGATGGTCTGCGTATGAAGCTGGACGAATTGTCCAACGAAAGCTAGCCCTTACCGCTATTTAATAGATAGCCAGATGAGTTTCAAAATGAATCCTTCGAGCACCGGATCAATACAGAATTGCGTAACCTCTGGGGTTCGCCTGCTAGTGCTGCTTGCATTGGCTTCAGTGCTAACGGCCTGTGCAGGGTTTAGCGCTCCCAGCCTAAATCCATTGAATTGGTTTTCCGATGATGAAGTTAATCCTCCTACACCTTTAGTCAATATTCCTGTTGAGGCAACATTGACTCGTCAGTGGAGCGTTAACGTTGGGAATGGACAGGGCAAAAATTACACTGAGATAACCCCCTCCATAGACAGCGGCGTAATCTATGCCGCTAGTGTGAATGGTACTGTAGTCGCAATAGAAATGAGCACAGGAAACACGCTATGGAGCACTCGAATTGAAGGAGTGATCACTGGTGGAGTTGGATCTGGCGACGGCATGGTTATGGTTGCGACAGAGAGCGCTGAACTGGTTGTCCTCGATCAAGCTGATGGAACTGTTAAATGGCAGCATGGAGTCTCCAGTGAAGTTTTGTCTGCGCCACAAACCAATGGCGATATTGTTGTGGCACAGACTGTAGACGACAAGCTGGTAGCACTCAATACTGAAGACGGTGAGCAGCGTTGGATTTACGAGACTACCCAGCCAGCACTTACATTGCGTGGCAGTAGTAAGCCCGTGATTACTACAGATGCTGTGATTGCTGGGTTTAGCAATGGCACGCTCGTCGCAGTTTCGGCGGAAGATGGAGTCTATCTTTGGGAGGAACGGGTAGCTGTCCCTGAAGGCGAGTACGATATCGACCGCGTCATCGATGTGGATGGCGATTTATTGTTAGACGGTGGGAGAATCCTAGCCGCAAGCTATCAGGGCAACTTAATGGCGTTCGAAGTCACGTCCGGGCGAATCGTCTGGGGCATGGAGGCTTCTAGTTATCATGGCATGGAACAGGGTTTTGGCAACATCTACTACTGCGATGATAAAAGTCAGATATTCGCGATTAGAGACAATAGCGAAGATATCGTCTGGGATAACTCTGATCTTATCAATAGAGAGATAACAGCACCAACCGCAGTCGGTAACTATATCGCAGTAGCTGACTATGAAGGTTATGTTCACTTACTATCGCAGATTGATGGGCGCATAGTAGGCCGAATTCAGGCTGACAGTGATGGGGTCAGGGCTAATCTTTTAGCTAACAATGGCCGTCTTTATGTTTTTGGCAATAGCGGTCGACTGACTGCTTATCAACTGCAATAGCATTCGCAGCAAACCGTTTGCACACTTATCTAGGTTACTACCATGAGGCCAGTCATAGCCCTCGTTGGCCGTCCCAACGTAGGAAAATCCACTCTCTTCAATCGGCTCACGCGATCGCGCGAAGCGCTGGTCGCGAATATTCCCGGTCTAACTCGAGATAGGAAATATGGCGACGGAGAGATAGAAGGTCATTCATTCATTGCTATCGATACTGGTGGTATTAGTGGCGATGAAGAGGGCATCGATTTGGAGATGGCCTCGCAATCACTTCAAGCTATCGAAGAAGCCAATATCTGTCTGTTTATGGTAGATGCTAAAGATGGCCTCCTGCCTGATGACAATCGCATCCTCGATCATTTGCGTAAGCGCAGCAAGAATACCTATCTAGTCGTAAACAAAATCGATGGTCGTGATCCCGATGCGGCGTTAGTAGATTTTTATAGCCTAGGACTGTCGGAAATCTTCCCTATCACTGCGACTCAGGGTCGTGGCGTGAAGAGCATGCTGGTTAAAGTGTTAGCCGACTTCGAGCAGGCGGCCATCGACGCGGGTGAAGACGAAGCACCTTCTCAGGATGTTGAAGCAACAGGTATAAAGATTGCGATTGCCGGCAGACCAAATGTCGGTAAGTCGACGCTGGTCAATAGAATGCTAGGTGAAGAGAGAGTGGTCGTGTTCGATGAACCCGGCACCACTAGAGATAGTATTTATATACCCTACGAGAGGCGCGGAAGGCGCTATACGCTTATCGATACAGCGGGGATAAAGAAGAGAGGCCAGACTAAACAAACAGTTGAAAAGTTTTCGGTGGTTAAGTCGTTACAAGCGATTCAAGACGCGCATGTAGTGGTGTTGATCATCGATGCTCGCACAGGAATTGTAGAGCAGGATTTACATCTGCTTGGCTATGTTGTCGAGACGGGGCGTGCACTTGTCATCGCCATCAACAAATGGGATGGCATGCACTCTGAAGACAAAGATCAGGTTAAAGATGATATTCGGCGCCGTTTTGTCTTTGTAGATTTCGCAAAGATTCATTTCATCTCGGCGCTCTATGGCACCGGTGTGGGTGATCTCTATAAGTCCATACACACTGCATACGAATCGGCGACAAAGACTCTGACCACCCATCGACTCACTGAACTACTTCAAGATGCAGTTACCGATCACGCGCCACCTATGGTGAATGGCCGACGCATCAAGCTGCGCTACGCGCACGCCGGCGGACAGAACCCGCCAATAATTGTTATACATGGTAAGCAAACGGACAAACTTCCGGGAAACTACAGTCGTTATCTGGAGAAAACTTTTCGAAAGGTGCTTAAGCTGGAGGGTACTCCAGTGAGAATAGAGCTGCGCAGTGGCGATAATCCTTTCGTTAAGGGCGAGGAAGGCCTGACACAGCAGCAGATTTCGCAAAAGAGGCGAATCAAGAAGAATAAAGATTTGGGTAAGAAGCTCGGTAAGAAAAGAGTATGACAGTTCACCTCGAAGATATTAAAAAAGCAGCTGATCGACTTCGAGGCATTGCAATCGAGACGCCAATTCATACATCCGCAGTACTTAATGAAAGACTAAACGCTAGAGTCTTTATCAAGCCAGAATGTCTGCAACATATCGGCGCGTTCAAGTTCCGTGGTGCCTATAATCGACTATGCCAAATGAGTGAAGACCAGCGGGCAAAGGGCGCCGTTGCATTTTCCTCAGGAAACCACGCGCAGGGAATGGCCTACGCAGCCAAGTTACTGGGAATGCACGCGACCATTGTCATGCCGTCGGATGCCCCATCGATCAAAAAAGAAGGTACGCAGCGACTCGGAGCAAGTATCCGTCTGTATGATCGCGCTACTGAGTCCCGCGAAGATATCGCTGCAGAAATTGCGGCGTCCAGTGGTGCGACTCTTGTGCCTGCATTTGATGATGTCGATGTGATTGCAGGTCAGGGCACTTGTGGCCTCGAGATAATGCAGCAGTTAGCGGCAAGAGACTGTGTGCCCGATGCCGTGCTGAGCCCCTGCGGAGGGGGCGGACTCTTGGCTGGCCTTTCAACGGCGATCAAAGAAACGAATAGTGAGACAAGAGTCTACGGTGTAGAGCCGGCGAACTACGACGATCACAGTATTTCGAAGGCTGCAGGTTTGCGCACCAAAATTGTTCCACAGCACAGCACTAGCTGTGATGCACTCATGGCTACTCAACCAGGCGAGATTACTTGGGCGATCAATAGCAAAACAGTGGATGATTTTCTGGTGGTTAGTGAGGATGAGGTTGCTCACGCGGTTAGTTTTGCGTTTCGCTACCTTAAGCTTGTGGTTGAACCTGGTGGTGCAGTCGCCTTAGCAGCCTTACTGCACAATAAATTGGATATTAGTGGTGGCTCTGCCGCGCTAGTCCTTTCTGGTGGTAATATTGACAGCGAGACATTTGCGAGCTGTTTGCAGGATTACCCTTCTCCCTAAGTCAAAGGTGTTTGCAGAGTAAAATCGACATCAAACTAGCAAAAAATCTAGAGGAAGACTATGAAAATCTCTTTATCGAATTCAGGCCGCTTGCTTGGCTGGGTTGCAGGCCTACTATTAACAACAGTGTCTTTCTCTATTGCAACTTCAAGCGCGCAATCCACAGATGACTGTGTTGACTCCTTGCAGTGTGAATCTTCCTGGATAGGCATGTCAGACAGCGAGCGCGATACGGTCTTTGCGTTCGCCGAAGATTACAAGGCGTTCATTCATCTGGCGCGTACAGAGCTCAGTTTCGTTGCCCAGGCTATCGCCTTCGCGCAGCAGAATGGCTTCGAAGAATTAACAGATTCTACCGATATCGTTCCGGGCAAAAAAATCTATGAAGTCAATCGAGACCGCACTATAAGTCTTTTAGTGATTGGTGAAGATGCGGTTCAAGAAGGTTTCCATATCATCGGTTCGCATATTGACTCACCGCGTCTAGAGCTTAAGGGTAGGCCGCTATTTGAGGCCAGTGAATTTGCACTGTTCCAGACTAATTATCACGGTGGCATCAAATTCCATCAATGGACCAACTTGCCGCTAGCTCTTATGGGCCGCATCGATAAGAAAGATGGTACCACTGTTCAGATATCGGTAGGCCTGGATGCCGACGATCCTATATTTATGATTCCTGAGTTGTCCCCGCATGTTGATCGCAGCAGAAACTCCAAGACTCTAGCCGATTTCATTACCCCAGAAGATCTCGACCCAGTCATAGGGCACATTCCAGCTGAAGACGGCGGCGATGTAGCAGATCAAGTTCTAGCCTATCTAAGTGAGGAGTACGGCGTTACTCGAGCTGATCTGGTCTCGGCCGAGCTCTCCTTAGTTCCTGCAGGTGCACCACGGGACATGGGGTTCGACAGAGGACTAATCGCCGCCTACGGGCAGGATGACCGGCTTGCTTCTTATGCAGCGATGCGTGCGGTGGCCGAGATAGACCATCCGCAGAAGACTACTATGGCCTTCTTGGTTGATAACGAGGAAGTTGGCAATAGAAATAATACTGGCGCACACTCCGATTATTTTGCTGACCTGCTTTCTAGGCTCTTGTATGCGCAATTGGAAGAAGATTATAGAGAACCCTTATTTCGAAGTGCGCTGCGTCAGACCAAATTTATATCCATAGACGTAAACCCAGGTATTAATCCAATGAATCCCGGTGCTTGGGAGCCTGGCAATGCGCCCAAGCTTGGCTATGGTGTGAACCTCAAACTGTATGGGCAGGGTAATACCGCTAATAGCGAGTTTATTGCGTGGACTCGACAGCTACTAGATAGCAACGATGTGCCATGGCAGACAGTGACTTATAAAGTCGGAGTTGGCGGCGGTGGAACTATCGGTGGAGAGTTTTCCGCACAGAACATCGAAGTGATCGATTTTGGTGTTCCTCTGCTTTCGATTCATACGCCCTACGCGGTGAGTTCTAAGGTCGATGTATATAGTCTCTATGAAGCGGCCTTAGCGTTCTTTGCCTATACAGATTAGTGCATTTCGGATTACTCTCTGCCTTCTAAAAAAGATATTGATGAAGCTACTATGAAAATTAAAATTTCGAGGATCGTTAGGCTCTCCACGCTAGTCTGCTCAGGTTTGCTCGCGATGTCCGTGCAGCAAGTTCTCGCGCAAGAGGTTGGCGACCACCAATACACAAGTGAAGCGATTGAGGCGGGCCTTCAGGTTTATACGCAGCAGTGCGCCCTGTGCCATGGGCCACAAGGTGCCCTCGTGGATGGCATTAACCTCCGTATTGGACAGTTCCGCACCGTGCAGTCCGATACTGATCTTCGGCAGGTGATTAGTGAAGGTGCCGCACAGGGCCGTATGCCGTCCTTTAGTTTACGCGCAGATGAGATGAATGGAGTGGTTGCGTATATACGCGCCGGCTTCGATCCAGAGGGGGAGGCGGTAAAAATCGGCGACCCAATTCGCGGTCAAGCGTTGTTCGAAGGTGAAGGGCAATGTGCAGACTGCCACCGAGTTAGAGGAGTTGGGCCGCGTACTGCACCTGACTTGAGCAACATTGGCTCTATTCGGACTCCAGCCTCACTACAGAGAAACCTGCTTGATCCCGCGACTGCGCTGCTGCCGATTAATCGCCCAGTTCGGCTCGTTACTCGATTTGAGGAGACTATCGTTGGCAGGCGTCTCAACGAGGATACCTATACCGTTCAGGTAGTCGATTCACAGGAGAGACTTAGGTCGTTGAAGAAAGTTGACTTGGTTTCCTATGAGATAAGTGACGAACCCAGTAAACAACCGACGACACTGTCCAGCGATGAAGTGGCTGATGTGATTGGCTACTTGCTTACCCTGCGAGGTTTAGAATGAAATTAGCAAACCAAATTAGAACAGTTAGCATTGCACTCTTTATATGCTTTGCGGCGACAAATGCATCCGCGCAAGTTTCCTACGAGCGTATTCTAAATTCGGCAGACGAACCAGAGAATTGGCTTACCTATAATGGCGGTTATAAGAGTCAGCGTTATAGTCAGCTAGATCAAATCACGCCAGAGAATGTATCCGACCTTAAATTACAGTGGACCCTGCAAAACCAAGTCTTCGGTGCATGGCAATCGAATCCGATAGTGGTCGACGGCATCATGTATGTCACCGAACGTCCGAACACCGTCATGGCGGTCGATGCAATAACCGGTAGAGTCTTCTGGAAGTATCGCCACGTTCCTGCTGAAAATGCCTTGATTTGTTGCGGGGCAAATAATCGCGGTGTTGCTGTGTTAGATGACAAGGTATTCATGGGCACGCTAGATGCGCGTCTTGTTGCAATCGATAGAGTAACTGGCAGCGCACTATGGGATGTAGAGGTGGGTGATGTTGATCTCGCCTACTCAGTAACCATGGCGCCATTAGTGGTAAAAGACAAAGTCATCGTAGGCGTAGGCGGGGGCGAATTCGGCATTCGCGGATATGTTGCGGCCTACGACGCACAAACCGGCGAGGAGGCCTGGAAGACCTACACGATCCCTGGTCCTGGCGAGCCGAATCATGACAGTTGGGAAGGAGACGATTGGCAGCACGGAGGTGCACCCGTGTGGATTACTGGCTCTTTCGATCCGGAGCTCAATCTTACCTATTGGGGAGTGGGCAATCCCGGGCCAGATTGGAATGCAGGGCAGCGCCCTGGTGACAATCTCTACTCAGACTCGGTGATCGCCTTGGACGCCGATACTGGCGAGTTGAAGTGGCATTTCCAATTCACACCGAACGATGCCTACGACTATGATGCGGTACAGGTGCCGGTACTGGCTGACATTGTCTGGCGCGGCACACCAAGCAAGATCATGATGTGGGCAAACAGGAACGGCTATTTCTATGTGTTAGATAGAGTCACGGGCGAGTTTCTCGAAGGCAAACCCTATGTCACTGTGAACTGGTCTAGCGGGCTCGATGCGAACGGGCGGCCGATTCCAACACCACAGCCCGAAGGCATGCCTACCTTCCCTGGAAATCAGGGTGGGACAAATTGGTACCCGCCATCATTCAGCCCCAGAACCTGTCTCTTATACACATCTGACGCTGCCGACGAATAGAGAGGTGTAGA
>OJIK01000144.1_pt1 | contig 27534 bp, 26 predicted proteins | sample 1595571 | NCBI WGS metagenome assembly OJIK01 (sample SAMN05416791, study PRJEB24817) | seawater metagenome | isolation source: Sea water | place: Canada:Atlantic | collected 2013-11 | reverse complement strand
GATCAGCCTCGGTCTCGTGGGCTCGGAGATGTGTATAAGAGACAGATCTAAATCAGAACTTGATAGCAAATCCTAATGGGCTTTCTCCAATTGCAATACATCGAGCAAATTTCGCGGACGCCATAATAAACTTCTCATAACTTCTACATCTTTCTCTGAACTGGCGGTCACTGCGATTCTCAACTCTGCTGCTTTGTAACAGTGCTGTTTGCTGTTGTACCCAATGATCGAATAATCTCCGCCCCATAACGCCAGCTGCACTTTTGTCGACCATCGTATTCATGTGCTCTAAAGCGCGCGCGGAATTATTCGAATAAGTTTCAATGCCCTGCTCTAACTCCTCCAACACATAGCTCGAAAGACCCGCTGGCAGATCACCCAAAGCGAGCTGTTCGGAAATCCCAGCACTCTGCCTAGCGAGCATAGTGACTGTCGCCCTAGATCGACTAATTTCGATCGCGGGGTTATGAAAGTCATAGACTGGGTTTCGAGTTAGCAAGGAGTAGTCTCTGGTATCACTTGAGGCGCAATCGCTAAATCCGCTCTTTTCTTCTAAGTTATTGCAGTCATAGGTATAAAAGCTTGAAGCATCACTGCGCTGCAGATTACTTAACACAAGCTGCACCGATTCCACAGATGGCAGGGTAACCGTCTCTAGGAGCGGCAACGAATTCACAACCGAACTTTCCACTGGCGCCACTTCTGCAATTTCAGATTCGCCGATCTCAGGAACATCTGCCTGATTACTCTCAAGCTGAGACTCGGCCACTGACAATGTCGGAGAAGATTCTGCAAGTGATCTTGGAACTGTATTCTCAGAAGGAGTCTCGGAAATGCTTTCTTCAGCCTGGTTTAACAGAGGATTAAACGGAACGAATTCCAGCTTAATCGAGGCGTGGACGAACTCTTCGATGGTTGCAATATCACTGGCGACAAAATAAAAAAACGTAGATGCGAGCCCAAAATGAAGGATAGCTGAGACCACAAAACTCAGCTGAAATCCAGAAGACCACTTCGCGGCTCGTTGCCCTCGCCCGGAATAGTCGTCCTTACCAACAAGATCATCGAGATCAACGCAGGTGAAATCTCCCAAGGTTATGTCATCGGCAAATTCCATCTACTCGCTCTTAGTCGGCCCTTATCTAGTCTAGCCTCGTTCCTAGTGAGCGACCGCCAGATAGTCGCAGCGCAGCGCAGAAAATCGCTTGCTTTCTGAGTTATCTAGACAAAGGTTTACACCTAAAGTCCCTCTTCAAGCGCACTACTTGGGACCTACGCGAAGTTGAAGCCTGGCGCAATCTGACCCGACTCTAGCTCAAGCAAGAACTGCTTAGTCTCTATTCCTCCACCGAACCCGGTGAGCTTGCCAGAGACACCTATTACTCTGTGACAAGGAATAATGATAGGAATAGGGTTCATACCATTTGCGGCACCCACCGCCCGCGAGGCCTTCGGTTTTCCAAGGTGAGTGGCAAGCTGACCATAGCTCCAAGTTTCACCGTAGGGAATTTCAGTCAGAGCGTGCCACACCGATTCTTGAAAGTCCGTGCCTTTAGGCATGAGTGGTAGATCGAACGCTTTCAACTCTCCTGCGAAATATGCATCCAATTGAACACAGGCTTCAACGAATAGCCCACCCTCTCTCGTCCAATCCGGTTCATGTCGCCGTTGCATCTTCCCACTCGGAAAACCGAGCAAAGACAGATGGTTCCCATCGCCAGCTAACAGCAACTCACCAATGGATGTAGTGTGATAATGATAGAACATAGTCATCTTATGCTTCCCTAATTGACTGCTAGTACGAACTGGCTATAAAGTTCATTTCTTCCGAACAGATTGTTGATAATGTTTCCACAAAAGAATTACGGCGTAAGCGCGCCAAGGTCTCCAGACCTCGGACAACTCTAGCAGCGCTTTCGGGGTCAGCGTTTCCTGATTATTTGCTGCCGCTCGGCGCAAAATCAGATCTGAGTAGGGAAAGGCATCTGGATCACTTAACACTCGCAGCGCTACGTAGTGAGCAGTCCAATGGCCTATCCCTTTTATTTCGCAGAGTCGACGAACGAACTCCTCTGTTTCCAATACGCCATCAAATACAACTTCACCGGCCTCTATCATCGCTGCGACAGCCTTAATCGCTGCAATACGCTGCCCCACTATTCCCATTCCATTCAGGTCTGCCTTGGCAAGTATTTTTGCAGTAGGAAAAACGCGGGTTAAGTGCTCCGACGAGCCGTTGTAGTTTTCGCCACACCGCTGCGCCACTCTTCCTGCAAGCGTCGTAGCTGCCTTCACCGTGACTTGCTGACCGAGAATCGCTCGCACCGTTACTTCCAGTCCATCCCAACAACCTGTGACGCGCGTGCCAGGGTTTTTCTTAACGACCTTTTTTAAGAGTGCGTCCCTGCTAAAGAATCGCTCAATCTCTTCGCTGTCCGCTTTCAGATCAAACAACAGACGAACTTTCTCGACAATATGGTACAAGTGACGCGTATCGGGAAAGTTTATCTGCAGCATCACGCTGTGCTCAGCCTCAGAAAATTGTGCGCAGATATCGCCGACATTTCCATCGATCGCAATTGTTCGATAGTAAGCATTCTGCTCAAGATCGATGAATTCAACTCCAGGTATTTTCCTATACTCGAGATAGGCAAGCATAGATTTCCAGTCCAGCGGCGGACGATAAGAAAGCCGAACACGTATTCCCTCACCCTTCGTTTGCTGCGTGCCGCGTACACCTTTGCGTAGTTCCTTAGGCGATCTAGCGTAGGTAGACTGAAAAACGGCGTTGAAGCGACGCACACTGCCAAAACCCGCTGCAAAACAAACCTCAGACAGAGGCAAATTCGTTTCATCGAGGAGCTTCTTAGCGAAATGTAGTCGCTGCGTCTGCGCAACCGCGATCGGCGATGCCCCCACGTATTGCTGAAACAGCCTGCTCAGCTGACGCGGACCTATACTGAGCTGTTCTGCAAGCTCATCCACCGAAGACCGGTCCAGATTCCCGCTCGCAATTAGATGAAGGGCTTTCGAGACCTTGTAAGGAGCACCTATCCACGCGGGAGTACCCGGCGAAGATTCGGGGCGGCAGCGTAGACAGGGGCGAAAACCAGCCTCAAAGGCACTGGCAGCGCTCCGATAGAGCTGTATATTCTCTTTTTTAGGAATTCGAACAGGACAAATTGGACGACAGTAGATGCCCGTCGTTAGTACGCCAATGAAGAACCGCCCATCGAAGCGAGGGTCTCTACTTTGACGCGCATTTTCAAATTCATCGGTATTGATTAAAGCTGTCATTATCTTGCGGCTCAGCGTTCCAATAAGAAACTAGAAGAGTTAAAAAGTGACAGCAAGCATACTCTATTCCCCTACAAATACTGGCCGTTTTCGGACACTATCATCTATAAAAAGAGCGCCTAAGAGGTTGATGCTAACTAACGCATATATGTTTTAAGCTACTGTTTTTAATTAATATTCTTAAAATAAAAAAGTAGCTCCGTTCGCCAGTGAAACGTTAAACCGCTGGGTTTGACAACCGCTCAACCTAAAGAGAAAACAAGCACGGCTACCTCGTTTTCTACGCAATTCAGCAATTGATGTATACGGCAAACTATGTACTTCAATATCTTCTCTAGCCTAGACTGCGCAGTGACGCTTCTCTTAGGGAGTTCATCTGATGTGTGCGCCTATGTCGTGTCGCCCAGAGGTGGCATGCTGCGCTGCATGCCCGCATTTGGGCAAGACCATGAGTGATTAGATCCGCAGCCCACCAAAGGGGAATGCGATGAGCCCTCTGCTGGTGTATATTAGCCGCCTCTAGGCATTGGAGAGACACTAATTCTCTGCTAAATATGCCTGTAGATGACCAAACAGAACTTATAAATCAACGCTATATTTAGCTGGACTATTCATGAGTAACAAAGACTTACGAAAGCATTCTAAGATTGTAGTTGATGGTGTTGCGCAGGCCCCAAGCCGAGCTATGCTGCGAGCCGTTGGCTTTGACGATGTGGATTTCAAGAAACCACAGATCGGCATCGCCTCAACCTGGAGCATGGTCACCCCGTGCAACATGCATATCAATAAGCTTGCTGAGGATGTGAACAAAGGCACCGATAGAGCTGGCGGCAAGGGAATCATCTACAGCTGCATAACCATATCCGACGGAATATCCATGGGAACAGAGGGCATGAAGTACTCGCTCGTCTCTCGCGAAGTCATTGCCGACTCCGTGGAGACCGTCTCCGGATGTATGGGTCACGATGGCATTATCACTATAGGCGGTTGCGACAAGAATATGCCCGGCCTTTTGATGGGAATGTCCCGCCTGAACCGCCCCTCTATATTTATCTACGGTGGCACTATCCAACCAGGCCCTAACCACACGAATATCGTATCTGTCTTCGAGGCCGTGGGCGAGCACTCTGCAGGCAAGGTTTCCGATATCGAGCTGAAGAATATTGAGGAAACTGCCATCCCTGGGCCAGGCTCCTGCGGCGGTATGTACACCGCGAATACTATGGCCTCGGCAATAGAAGCGCTAGGCATGAGCCTGCCCAACAGCTCCGCACAGGATGCAATCTCGCCAGAGAAAGTCACAGACTGTCTAGATGCTGGCGAGGCGATCATGCACCTAATCGAGCATGACATTAAACCGTCAGACATCATGACCCGTTCAGCATTCGAGAATGCAATCAAGGTAGTTATCGCGCTTGGCGGCTCTACCAATGCGGTCCTGCACCTGCTGGCTATGGCGCACACCATGGGCGTTCACCTGGAACTCGACGATTTTACCCGCATTGGCAAAAAGACACCGATGCTGGCGGATCTCAAACCCAGCGGCAAATACCTTATGTCAGAGCTCATCAAAATTGGCGGCATTCAGCCACTAATGAAGCGCATGCTAGACGCGGGCATGCTGGATGGAAACTGCCTCACAGTAACAGGCAAGACAATGGCAGAAAACCTTGCAACTGTAGAGCCCTACCCAGAGGGGCAAGACATCATTCGCCCCTTCAACAATCCTATTAAGAAAGACAGCCATCTTGTTATATTAAAAGGAAATTTAGCACCTACCGGGGCAGTGGCAAAGATCACCGGCAAGGAAGGTCTAAGCTTCACAGGCAACGCTCGGGTCTTTGAGTCAGAGGAAGAATGCCTCGAGGGCGTCCTAGACGGCACGGTGATCAAAGGCGATGTATTGGTTATTCGCTACGAAGGACCAAAAGGTGCGCCAGGCATGCGCGAGATGCTAAGCCCAACCTCAGCAATCATGGGCAAAGGCCTCGGCGAAGATATCGCTCTAATTACTGACGGTCGATTCTCGGGCGGCAGCCACGGCTTTGTTGTGGGCCATGTTACCCCAGAGGCGATAGAAGGCGGACCTATTGCTATAGTGCAGACTGGCGATAGAATCTCTATCGATGCTGAAACTAACGAGGTCAAAATAGACCTTAGTGATGAAGAGATCGCGGCAAGACTAGCGAAGTGGCAGAAACCGGCTGCCCGCTATACTCGAGGAGTACTGGCGAAATTCGCAGCCTCTGTAGCCTCGGCTTCGGAAGGAGCGGTAACGGATAAGTATCTTTAGCCGACAGATACTAAACAATAGAATAATAATAATGATAATGAAGGTCTTAACTTGCCCGATTTCTTCACTAGTATTGGTGCCTTGCTAGACGGCAGTTTCTTGCAGTCGAGCGCTCTTTGGGCGCTGAGCACGATCCCAGGGTTTCCACCGATCATTCAGACCGTGCATATCCTCGGCATCGCCGTGGTAATGGGCAGTGTCGTCCTGCTCGATCTGCGCATATTAGGACTAGCCGTTCCAAGTCAGAAAATCTCTGAGATGACCAGCAGGTTGATGCCGTGGTTATGGTGGGCCTTGGCGTCGAATCTAATTTCCGGCTCCTTCTTTCTATTTGGCAGGCCGCTTAGATATTTCAATAATCCTGTCTTTGGCTGGAAGATAAGCTTCCTAATCCCCGCCATCCTGATAACGCTGTTTTTCCATATAATGAGCAAACGGCAAGCAGGCTACTGGGAATCCAGCTCCAAACGCCTGTGGAGCGCGCGAGGAATCGCCCTGGTTTCGCTATTTTTATGGATTATGGTCGCCATGGCTGGTCGCTGGATCGCCTACGCAGAATACATTTACTATCCTGCATAGTAGCGCGCACAGCACCCATCAAAGGAATTCTCTCCATATGACTACCCAGAAAATCCAGAACGTGAGACCGGCCGTAGGCTTGAAGACACTACTTATTCTAGGGCTGCTCACACTTTCACCGCTGACTATTGCGGGCGAGTACACAGATGAGCTATCTGAATATCTTCTGCAAGCTACAACCGAGGAAGATAAACTCAGCCTCGTCAGATGGATGTTCACTGCGATGGCCCTACATCCTGCTGTCGAAGAGATAGCCGATGTATCACTTTCTGCCCGCGAACTAGCAAATAGAGAAATAGCTCAACTGATGATAAAACTCCTCAGCAGAGCCTGTTTTAACGAAACCGGACTCGCACTAAAGAATGAAGGCAACACTGCACTGCAGACAAGCTTTGCGGTTCTTGGCCAGGTTGCAGCTACGAATTTATTCTCGGACCCAAACGTAGCGGCCGGCCTAGCAAGTATTGAAACGTACATTAGCGCCGATGATTTAGAAAACCGCCTACAAATTGGGCAATAAAAAACAGATTAGACGATACTGGTAAAGCAAATGGGATTCTTGAATTCACCCAAATGGATCGATATAGAGAACTGGCCGATTTCTTGGGAAATCGGCGGCACTGCTTGGTTTCCGTTTCTTGAATCTATTCACGTTATTGCTGCCGCGTTTGTTGTCGGATCCATTTTAATGGTGGACTTACGACTCCTAGGAATTGCCGCAGTAAAGTATTCGATTAGCACTATTTCTAAGGAGTTAGTACCTTGGACCTGGGGCGCGTTCGTGGTTGCGACGATTACCGGTCTGGGCATGTTCATCACCCGCGCTGCCTCACATGTAGTAAATCCAGCGTTTCAATGGAAGATCTTCTTACTAGCCCTCGCAGGCGCAAATATGGGGTACTTTCACTTCCGTATTTACAAGAATATAGCTCAATGGGACAACGCAGCTCCCACTCCTATCCAATTGAAAATAGTCGGTAGCCTATCACTTTTCCTCTGGTCCGGAGTCATGCTCGCGGGAAGATGGATTGGGCATATAATTTAATGCAAAACTCAATGATTAACTACATATTTGTAGCAAGAGTGTTTCAGTGAGTAAAGAAGAAACAAATCCCGAACTAGATTTCGAGCGAATCAGTGTCCTCTACGAGAACACGAATGTCGGCTATTCCGGAATTGCCGTGGGAATCGCGTATATCCCGCGTATAATTATCTCTGTAACATTTTCGCGAAAAATGAAAGCGAGGGAAATCACTTTTGAGAACGTAAAGCCTTGGGAAAACTATTTTTCTACAGCAGCATTATTCCTTTCTTGTGTTTTTCCAGCGCCGTATTCATTCCCTTTGAGCAAAACGAATTTATCGCCCTCCTCTACTATGAAGTGATCGTAATGACCCTCATATCAGGAGGCATCCTGTCATACAGCACCTCACTGCCCGCGATTTCCCTATTCATGAACGCAAGCATGCTCCCTTTAATCGTGAAAACATTTTGGATTCAAGAAGCCCTTTTTAATGCCTTAGGTTTGCTGTTGCTATTTGCTAATTTCACGCCTCATTCCTCGTCAGAATAAATTGCTAGTTGAGAATATTGCTCTGCGGATCGAGAACGAACATCGATCGCTGACAGACCCGCTAACCAAGCTAGGTAACCGCCGCCGTCTCTATCTCTTAATCGAAACCCTAGTCCCTTCTTCTCTGCGGCGCAAAGATCCGTTCAGCATCGTGCTCTTGGATATCGACAATTTCAAGCTATTCAACGATGAGTTCGGGCATAGCGCAGGTGACGAACTACTAGTGGAAGTATCTGACATATTGAAAGACTGTTCTCGAGATCAGGATTTGGTGATCCGCTACGGCGGCGAAGAATTTCTGCTCGTGCTGCCTTCCACCAGCCTAGAATCTGCACAGATCCTTGTTAATCGGATTCGCAGTGCGATCAAGGCGAAAACCGCCATCACCTGCAGCGGCGGCATCGCTATGCATTGCGAACAATTGTCTTTCAAGCAACTGGTAGAAAAAGCTGATCAGTACCTCTATGCGACGAAGCACGAAGGTAAGGACTGCTTCGTATTCGCCAAACCCTGACAAGGCCCATTTTTACAACCATCTACAGCGCAATCGTAAGGATAGTGTCGCGCTTCCTGCATTTCCGATATAGAATTCCCCTTATACCGAACAAAGTGAACTCTCCCTGCTCTATAGACACCCAATAGTTGCTCGACAGGTGCTGTATAGGGTTTCGGGCCGCTCGATGGACAACCTACTCAATCAAGACCCAAGGATTACTACATGATTTCTCCCTTTTCAGTCGACAAGCACTTCATTATTCGTCTTTTGACTGTACTCGCTTCTCTAGCCTTCCTAAGCGCTTGCAGCGAAGACAGCGGAACACAAACAACAATGCCAGGCGTCGCCATTGATTCAGCGACAGACCCAAGTCCGTCGCTAGAGGACACCCCCTTTGCCACAGATGATGACTTTGACTATGCGGCCGATCGTTTCGCAGACATACGCATGTTGCGCTATCAGGTTCCGGGGTTTGAGGATTTAAGCGGTCAGCAGAAGGAACTCTTGTACTACTTATCTCAGGCAGCGCTCTCCGGTCGAGACATCATGTACGACCAGAACTACAAACATAATCTTCGAATTCGACGCACTCTTGAAGAAATACTGAAAAATTTCACTGGCGCTAGAGACACAGAAAATTTCGCCCACCTCACAACCTATGCAAAGCAAATCTGGTTTGCGAACGGCATTCACCACCACTATTCAGGTCTCAAATTTACACCGCTGTTTGACGAGGAGTACTTCAACGAAGTTGTAAGCGCTGCTGCTACCCAATCTAATTATCCGTTGCGTGAAGGTCAAAGTATAGAGCAACTAATTGCGGAACTAACACCAATACTCTTCGATCAGAACCTAGACCCGAAGAAAGTAAACACTGCCGACGGCGTAGACAAAGTCGCCACATCAGCTGTTAACTTCTACGAAGGCGTTACCGAGCAGGAGGTCATCGATTTTTATGCAGCGCAGTCAGCAAATGATGACGCTACTCCGATCTCTCATGGACTCAATTCCAAACTAGTAAAAGCCGATGGTGAAATCGTTGAACGCGTCTGGCACGTCGGCGGCATGTACAGTGAGGCGCTGGAGCATGTCGTGTATTGGTTAGAGCGCGCCATTGGAGCCGCTGAGAATGACAAGCAGCGCACAACATTCGAATTACTAGTAAAGTACTACCGCTCTGGCGATCTTGAAGATTTCGATGCTTACAATATCGCATGGGTAGCTGACACGGACTCAGCGATAGACGTAATTAATGGCTTCATCGAAGTCTATAACGATCCGCTAGGCTATCGAGGTTCTTTCGAATCGGTGGTTTCCTTTCGTGATGCTGAAGCAACCCTGCGGATTGCCGCTATTGGCGAACGCGCGCAGTGGTTCGAAGACAATTCTCCAATTCAAGATGAACACAAAAAAGCAGATGTGACTGGCATCGATGGAAAGGTCATCACCGTTGTTATGGAATCTGGTGATGCGTCACCAGCAACGCCCATTGGCATCAACCTACCGAACTCTAGCTGGATTCGCGCAGAGCATGGCTCGAAATCCGTGAGTCTTGGCAATATTGTAAGCGCGTATAACTCCTCACCCAGCAAGACACTCGAAGAGTTCGCGTATACGACAGAAGAAATCTCACGTAGCCGAATGCACTCAGAGCAAGCTGGTGATTTACACACCGACATGCACGAAGTCATCGGGCATGCATCGGGATTAATTAATGAGGGAGTCGGCACGACACGAGAGACACTGCGCCAATACGCTAGCACCTTAGAAGAGGGCCGCGCTGATCTGGTCGCGCTGTACTACATTTTAGACCCTATGCTAATAGAGATAGGCGTGATGGATAGCCTAGATGTTGGGCGTACAGAATACGATTCCTATATCCGTGGTGGGGCGATGCTACAACTGTATCGCCTGCAGCCAGGCGAGCTGGTTGAAGAGGCTCACATGCGCAACCGTCAGCTCGTAGCACTTTGGTCTTATGAACAAGGATTAGAAGAAAACGTCATCGAACGCGTGGTTCGAGATGGCAAGACCTTTTTCGTTGTAAATGACTATGAGAAGCTGCGTGTTATATTCGGCAGGTTGCTACAAGAAATTCAGCGCATCAAGTCCGAAGGCGACTTCGAGGCAGCTAGGGACCTCGTCGAAAATTACGGCACACAGGTAGATGAAGAGCTGCACGCCGAGGTACTACAGCGTTATGCCACTTTGGACGTTGCACCCTACTCCGGATTTGTAAATCCTCGCATCGTTGCAGATGACGAAAATGGCGTGGTCAGCAATGTACGAGTTGAGTATCCTACTGACTTCATGTCGCAGATGCTCGAGTATGCCGCGAATTACTCATTCTTGCCGAACGAAAACTAACGAGTAGCGAACCGAAAATGAACATGGAAAAGCTAAAGCGAGCCGAAGAATTTTTCCTCACTCGTTACCCGGGCGGATTCTCTCACCCCGAGATGATGGCAATCGGCAAGAAACACAAGATGGATAAGATGATTGCTCTTAGCGCGGAACTGTTCACGAAGAAAAATTTTAGGGACCCCCCAGAAATAATTGAAAGCATGATAAAAATTGTGTCACTTTCTTCAATGGTTTCAATTTTCGAGAAACCAAAGTTTCGCGATTTCGGAAGGGCTCTAGAACCAAAACAAAAGAACGCTCTCGCCAGCGGCTTAAAAGAACAGCTGTATGGCGATAGCGAGAAGGGTTTCGATAAAATTTTAGGCATCATGCTAAGCGGAAAAATGGCCAAGTGGTCACTGATTAGCATCTGCCCTGTTTACTTCCGTCCGCAGGATGAAGTATTCGTCAAACCAACAACTGCCAAGAAGGCCATAGCGCATTTTGAACTACAAAACCTTTACTATAGGCCGCAACCTTCGTGGGAATTCTATGAGAAATTTCGCTCTGTGATTAATGAGATGAAGACGAAAGTCGATTCATCCTTGTCACCAAACAGTGCTGCGTTTACTGGGTTTCTTATGATGAGCATGGCAGCAATCGAAGAAGCCGAATTTTAAGATTACATTAGACTACAGAGTTCATAGTGTTAGAACTAAGACCAAACTGCGAACATTGCGACAAAAACCTGCCACCTGCGTCTACGCAGGCCCATATTTGCACCTATGAATGTACGTTCTGTAGCCATTGTGTGAAGAATGTACTCTATAATGTTTGCCCAAACTGTGGCGGTGGATTCAGCAAGCGTCCTATCCGACCGCGAACTGAAAGAAGACCTGGCGTGAGCCTGGAACATCAGCCCGCCTCAGACAAACGTGTACACACTAAGTATTCTGACGAAGAAATAACTCAGTTCGCCGGCGCCACGAAATCAACTCGTGCCGAAGATCGTTAACTAAACATCCCAAAGGCACAACATCATGAAATTATTAGTTCGAAATATGGCGCGCAGCACCAGCGAAGCAGATCTTAAAGCACTTTTCGAGTCATATGGCACAGTTCAATCCTGCTCACTAGTGCTAGATCCAAAATCAGGCGGTTCTAAGGGTTTCGCCTTTATCGAAATGCCCAAGGCCGGCGAATCCAAAGCTGCGGTCAAGAATTTAAATGGCAAGGATGTGGACGGCCACAGGATCAGAGTCAAGAAAGCCGACAAAATTGAGAAAACACAGAAATAAAAAAAGATCGAAGATAACTAGCATTGGGAATATGTTGGTATTCTAAATCAGTCTGACCCTTTAAGAAGCTTCGACACTGCAGCACCATCTGCTCGCCCTAAGGTATAAGCAAAACCCGAACTTTTTGTCGCCAACGACTTAAAGCCGTTGCCTTGCAATAGCCTCGCTGAGCCAACGTCTCAAGGTTTTGGAGTTAACCATGTAGTTTCGGGCTGATGTAGGCGCACAAAGGCCTCACACTTCTGAATTTGAGTAGCCACGAAGCGCCCTTAAAAGTATCCGTTACTGGAGGTCCAAGGGTGCTGGCTAGGAAAAAATGGCCTTGAATATAAAGAAGAACACTATGGAAATTGCTGCCCCGACGGGCAGCGTAACCACCCATGACAGAAAGATTCTACCGACCACATTGAGATTAAGAGCACCGATGCCACGAGCTAGGCCCACTCCCAATACCGCCCCTACCAGCGTGTGGGTTGTCGACACTGGGATTCCTGTGCCGGAGGCTACCACCACGGTAGTCGCAGCGGCCAATTCTGCGGCAAAGCCACGACTGGGCGTAAGTTCAGTAATATTTCTACCGATAGTCGCTATAACCTTGTAGCCCCACATCGCCAGACCCGCAACTATGCCACTACCACCTAGGATTAGAATCCAGAACGGCAGGCCGGATTGCTCTGCAAATACGCCCCCACTTTGTACCACGCCGTTCACAGCGGCCAACGGGCCGATAGCATTTGCAACGTCATTCGATCCATGGGCGAAAGCCATCGAGCAGGCGGTGAATATCATCAACACACCAAATACTTTTTCGACACTTCCAAAGTTAAAGTTATCATTCTCCGCTGAAACTTCTTTAATACCGCGAAGCAGAAAGATACCGAGAATCATCGCTAAGATTCCTGCTCCTATCGCCATCAGCAAAGACTGACCAAAACTGAAGTCCAATCCTACATAACGTAGCCCCTTTACCAGAGTAACCATTGCAATCATGAAGCCCACCAAAAATATATAGAAAGGGACGTATTTTTTTGCGTTAGCGAAGGGATCATCCGTATCGAGAACAAGTTTCTGCACGCTACGGAATATAAAGAAAGCGATGATGCCTGAGCACATGGGAGAAACAACCCAGCTTGCCACGATGGCCCAGACCTTACTCCACACGACTGCATCAACCGAGATACCGACAACCGCGAAACCTACGATTGCTCCGATAATTGAATGCGTTGTAGAAACGGGCCAGCCAAAGTGAGAGGCAATCAATAGCCAGATACCCGCCGCTAAAAGCGACGAAAGCATGCCGTAAACTAAGAGTTCGGGAGAATCCGTAAACCCAGCTTTCTCGATATCTATGATGCCGCTACGAATCGTAGAGGTCACTTCCCCACCAGCTAGGTAGGCGCCTGCAAATTCAAATATCATGGCGATGAATATCGCCTGTCTAATTGTGATGGCTCCGGCACCAACCGAGGTGCCCATCGCATTGGCTACGTCATTCGCACCTACGCCCCATGCCATGAAGAAGCCGAACAAACAGGCCATGATCAGAAATATAGTACCGTATTGAGAAATTATGTCAGACATGTACCACCCAGCTTGTGAAGCTTTATTCTTCTTATCGCGCAATCAACAGTAGTAGCCGAGCGCCCACACTTTCGGAAATATCAGCCAGATCGCCGATCTGGTCGATAATCTTGTAGAGAAACATCACGTGTACTGGAGGCAGAGACTCTTCTAACTCATACAGCTTCGCCCTAAGCTTGACCTGACTTACATCAGTTTGGTGTTCAAGCTCATCCAGCTCAGTAATCAGGCCCTCAACAAGATCGACCTCTCTCCCGCGAAATCCTGTCTCGAGCAGCTCGTCCAGCTCGTTGATAACCTTGAGAGCTTGCTTCGAAGCCAGCAGACTCTCTTTGTAATAATCACGAACCTCCTGCACCAAGCTCTCAGGAACCTCCATACGCCTGCCTAGCATTAACCCCGCTATATCTTTCGCGCGATTCGCCAACTTATCTTGTGTGTGCAGCAGCTCTAACAAATCTGTTCTGGATACTGGAAGAAACAAACTCTTGGGAAGATTCGTCCGCACATCGCTTTTAAGATCGTCAGCACTATTTTCCTGATTCCGAATTTCTTGCTGCACAGCAAGAGCCGCGTCCCAGTCTTTAATGAAACTCGCTTCTAGAAAATCACCCAACAATTCGACGCAATGGGTAGCTATCGCCATATGTTCCTGAATAGGCCTGATCGGAGAACGCCCAAAGAGAGCGCTGAGTGTAGGTGCCATAATTTTGACCCGCATTGTTTTGCTCGGAGTATAGTTTTAGTCATTGGTGAAAACTACATTTTTGTCATATTTTCGTAATATTGTTTGGGTGATTTGCTGCAACCCATTTGAGCGAGAGAACTCGTCCAAACGAGCAAACCAATGAGTAATAGCAATTGCCAAGCAAAAGCGTGGTGGTACACTGCTAGTTCTCACCAAAACAACAATAAAGAGGAGTGGGCATGGGCAATCTCACGACGCAGTTGGGGCGCCTCCTGACGGTGGCACTTGGCGGCTTGTTCTTAGCCGCAGGTGGCAGCTTCGCCGAAGATGCAGGCAATCTCTACAACACGAATTTTGATATCAATGCTGGCCTCAAATATTTTGAACGGCAATGCTCGCGTTGTCACGGCTTCGATGCCAAGGGCAACGATGAGACTGGCGCGCCAGACCTTACGGGTAGATTGGCCCGAGCTAGCTCCGAGGTTGGACTATTCAACATTATCCGCACCGGCATTGCCGGAACCGCAATGCTTCCGGTCGCAGCGGACCTACCTGACAGTCAAGTTTGGCAACTCGTAGCCTACATAGGCTCTCTAAGCACCGATCCTGCGAACATTGACCTGCCTGGCTCAGTCGCAAGCGGCACCAGCCTGTTCACTAGTAAGGCAGACTGCAATAGCTGTCACATGGTCAACGGACAAGGCGGCAGGCTAGGCCCCGACCTTTCTAGGGTTGGAGAGCGACGCAGCCCAGAAGAATTGCTTAGCGATATGCTCAATCCCCATATTGATGTTGCACCGCGCTGGTGGACAATGCGGGTAACGGACAGCGATGGTGCTGTTAGAGAGGGGCTGCGCATGAACGAAGACAGCTTCTCGCTGCGAATAATGGATGAGGAATTAAATCTTTGGTCTTACCCGAAGAATCAGATTGAATCTTTTGAACGGGTCGAAGCATCGACCATGCCGAGCTATACACAGACTTTGTCCGACAGCGAAATAGATGACCTTGTGGCCTATCTATTCTCCCTGCGAAAGGAGAACTAAACATGAACAAATTACCTCTATTGCTATGCGGCATGTTTCTAGCGTTACCCCTGCAGGCTCAAGAAGAACCTTTTCAGACTGTTATAACACCTGCGTTTAGTCCGGTGACATGGGAACGCCTCGTCAATGCCGAGAGCGAGCCCGAGAACTGGATGATGTACTCCGGCACTCTGGACAGTCAGCGCTACAGCCGACTCGATCAGATAAACACGGACAATGTGACAGAATTAGAAATGAAATGGTCGTATCAGATACCCGTGATCGACCGTGCGGAAACAGTACCTACTGTAGTCGACGGCGTAATGTTTATTACAGAGGCTCCGAGCAATCTGACCGCCGTTGACGCGCGTACAGGTAGAGTATATTGGCGTTACGATCATGAACTACCAGAAGATCTGCGTATTTGCTGCGGAAGAAATAATCGCGGTGTAGCCATACTCGGTGAAACACTTTTCATGAGTACTCTTGATGCCCATCTCGTTGCCATCGATGCGCGCACGGGAAATGTTCTCTGGGACGTCGAGGTAGCAGACTACGAGGCCGGCTATAGCAAGACTGCCGCGCCACTAATCGTCAAAGACAAAGTTGTCACTGGGATCGCTGGCGGCGAATTCGGCATACGCGGCTTCATCGATGCCTACGACCCCGTTACTGGTGAACTCGAGTGGCGCACCTATGCTATCCCTGGTCCAGGCGAGCCTGGCAACGATAGCTGGTCAGGTGATTCTTGGAAAACTGGAGGCGCCGCCACATGGATCACCGGTTCCTACGATCCAGACCTGAATCTCATCTACTGGGGCACGGGCAATCCTGGTCCAGACTGGAATGGCGATGTTCGCCTTGGTGACAATCTCTATTCCGATTCAGCTTTGGCCCTAAATGGCGACACCGGCGAGATAGCGTGGCACTTCCAATTTACACCTCACGATGTGCATGACTATGATTCGATTCAGGTGCCGATTCTGGCGGATATCGAATACCAAGGCAGCACACGAAAGGTAATGATGTGGGCCAACCGCAATGCCTTCTTCTACACAATCGATCGCGAAACTGGAGAATTTCTGGAAGGAGAAGCCTATGCGACGCAGACTTGGGCGCAGGGATTAGACCCAAATGGTCGCCCGATTCCTACTCCCGGCATGGCACCTACCTATGAAGGAATTATGGTCTCCCCCCCTATCGTTGGTGCGACCAATTGGTACTCGCCCGGCTATAGTCAACAGACAGGTTTATTCTATGTCACCTCTTTCGATGGCGAGCAGGAATTCTTCAAACGCGACGAGGACTACGAAGAAGGCGAGCGCTTCACTGGTGGCGGTGGACGCTACAATCAGCCGATGGATGCATTCCATAGCTCCATTCGAGCAATTAATCCTGCCACTGCAGAAATCGAATGGGAGTTTCCAATCATGCCTCGCTCATCAGCAGGCATAACCACAACCGCTGGCGGCATCGTTTTCACCGGTAGCGCAGATGGCTATTTCTTTGCTCTCGACGCAGCCAGTGGCGAAGAACTCTGGCATATCTCTTTGGGTGCGCGAGTGCATGCAGCCCCTATGACATATGCTATAGACGGACAGCAATTCGTAACTATTGCATCTGGAAACGTGGTTTATACTTTCGGACTAAAAGAAGACTAATTTAAGACGCTCTAGCTTATGCGCACTTTCGCGGATCCACTAAAATACGCCTCTCGAATGGCGCCCACGAAAACGGCATTGATAGACGGTGTTGAGTCTGTAAACTTTGCCAAATTGCATCGCCGTTGCCGTCTCCTAGCTGGAGCCCTGCGAGATTTGGGATTGAACAAGGGAGACAGAGTCGCAATCTTAGCGAACAATGGCCAGCGGTATATTGAAACCTATATGGGCGTGCCCGCCGCCGGCTTAGTGGTCGTGCCTCTCAATACCCGTCACGCAATGGCGGAACTAAAATACGCCCTCGAAGACTCGCAGACAAAGGTACTACTCACCGACCGTGATCCGGGCGAACTAGCTGACTGTGTAGAGCATGTAATAATGATTCCCGATAGCTATGACACGATGCTAAATGAGGCCGCGGAAATAGAGCTCGGAATTAACTTAGAGGAAAGTGACCTAGCCGGCCTGTTCTATACAGGAGGTACTACCGGCAAGTCCAAGGGTGTGATGCTTAGCCATCGCAATCTCATTGCGAATACGTTTCACTATCTCGCATCAGTTCCGCAGAGAGAAGATGATGTAATGCTGGTGATGGCGCCGCTGTTTCATGCAGCAGGCTCCGCAGCCGTAATCGCCAATATCTGGACACTAGGAACGCAGGTGACCCTCGCCGCATTCGAGCCGAAAACTGCCTTAGATCTGATTGAAGAACATGGGATAACAGAGAGTCTCGGGGTTCCAACAATGCTTGCGGCTATCGCAGAAGAACAACATGTACGCCCACGCAAAACTAATACCCTAAAAATGCTCGCTCACGGTGGTTCGCCGATAGCCACAGAAATTTTGCGCCGCACGCACAGCGCGTTCCCCACAGCAGAACTCGTTGAAGTTTATGGGGCAACCGAGCTTTCCCCTCTTTGCACTGTACTCAACAATGAACAGAATCTGATCGATACTCCACTAGCGCGATCCTGCGGCCGACCTGTGCTAGGCAATAAAATCGACATATTAGGCCCGGATGATAGCCCACTTTCTTCTGGGGAAATTGGCGAAGTAGTTGTACGCGGCCCCAACGTAATGCAAGGCTACTGGAACAAGCCGGAACAGACGGCAGCAGTACTTGTAGATGGCGCTTACTGGACTGGCGATCTTGGTTACATGGATGAGCAGGGCTATGTCTTCTTAGTAGATCGCAGTAAAGACATGATCGTTACCGGCGGAGAAAACGTGTACTGCACGGAAGTCGAAGAAGCCCTTTACCAACACCCTGCCATTCTTGAAGCGGCAGTATTTGGTGTACCCGATGATAAGTGGGGAGAAGCTGTCTGGGCGGTAATCGTGCCGCGAGAAGGGAGCGAGTTAGAACCTGCACAGGTAATTGAATTCTGTCGCGAACGGATAGCTGGATACAAGGTTCCCAAAGGTATCGATGTGCAGCTCGAACCACTGCCTAAATCGGGCCCGGGAAAAGTTCTTAAGAGAGAGCTGAGAGCACCGCATTGGGAAGGTCAAGAGCGCTCGGTTAACTAACAACCTAACTATGGCACTACCTGTACCGCTCTTTTACGCCCTCTGTAGGCGATTGCATGTCCAATAACGAAAGAAAGCGGCCCTGCCATGATTCCCGTTACTATCGCCTCTGTTACCACGCCGCCAAACATCCCAGGATGAACATAGAAATCTACAACTGCCGTAAACGAGCCCAAAACCAATGATACAACCCAAGGCTTCGTGGTCTTAGCCATCCATAAGGCAACTGTTGCTAGTACGCCAGCGATAATCCCAGTCTGTGACGCCACTAACCAGTGACTCAATCCTAAGACAAGTAGGTTTCCCTGAACCATAGCGAACAAGCAGGCTGCCGTCGCCTCAGAAATATTCTCCACATATTGCTTAGCTTTCCCAGCACTCGCAGCTGGGCCGACTGTATTCTCTATTTCAGCCTCTATATTTGGCTGCCGAGTAAATTTCGTCAAAGTATGTTGCGCAATAGATAGGTAGCTTCTCTTTGATTCCCTGAACAGACCCAGTTGCGACTTCTTTTATTGCAATTGCTACTCACAGCAAACCGGCGCCTACATTCCCATTGCCGTTCCCGATCAATTGTTTCCCTAACCCTCTATTCATCCCTTAGCGCGCGATGCTCGATTCCTATATCGCTAACAATATGGCGCTATCAACTCTTCACTGATCTGCCACAAGCGCTTCGCATCTTCATTAGTGGCAAATTTTGCGGTTTTTGCGCGTTTGCGTTTGTAGAAATAATGCCCGTGTGCCCCCTTACTCGCGTGATCTTCCGCGCTCGCCAGCCAAATAAAGGTATCTGATCCCTGCTCGACATTTTTCATGAAGGGATACAAGATTAGTCCCAATAGACGCGCTAGTGCTCCGCCCTTATTCCAAATCGGCGTCCTAATCGTGCCTGGATGAAAAGAGCTGACAGCCACATTCTCGCCCACAAGACGATGCTGCAATTCTCGTGCGGACAGTAGATTCATCAGTTTCGAACGACCGTAGGCCTTCAAGGTACTATAGCTTTCCTCGAGCCCTAGATCACCGAAATCTAGAGCGCTATCGAAGTGCCCATAAGAACTAGTAAAAACAATTCGCACTTGGTCTTCACCTGCCGCATTAAGAATTGCCGGTAATAATTTCTTGGTCAGCAAAAAACCGCTCAGATGGTTACTTACGAATGTGGTTTCAAAGCCTTCTTCAGTAACCGTCCTGCTGCCGTTGACGCCCCCAGCGTTGTTGCACAGCACATCAATCTTAGGGATATCACGAAGTAAATTATCAGCCATCTCGCTAACGCTCGCCAATGAGCTGAAATCCGCCAGATAGAGACTAATATTTTCATTGCCCGTGGTCGCAATTATCTGAGCAACCGCGTCGCGCCCCCTTGATTCGTTTCGGCAGACCAACGCGACATTCGCTCCCAATTGCGCAAAGCGCCGTGCCGAAAAAAAGCCGATACCGCTATTCGCTCCCGTTACCACATAATTTTTCCCGCTCAACGCTGTCTCGCTCATCTACGTTTCTCTATTTCCCGCTAGTTTAAGGTTTTCGAATATTACACTGAAATCACTCTCAGCTATCTTATCTTAGAATTTTTCAGCTTTTTAGATTCACGATGAGCTGCTCTTAAAGGACTCTGCTGCTTCTACCGCGCGGCCAGTTATTTTTCCAATAAGCGGCGGCATCTTGTACTATTGCGCTACATTACGAAGCAATTTAACTGCGAAGCAAAACTTTCGAGCCCACCCTATGAACATCACAACTATAAGCAGGTTTAAAGTCCCTGAACTCAATGAATTACCCGAAGATATAAAGCAGCGCATCCTAGCCGTTCAAGAGAAAGCTGGTTTCATTCCGAACATATTTCTCGCCCTGGCTCATAGGCCTGATGAATTTCGCGCCTTCTTCAGCTATCACGACGCGCTCATGGAGAAATCAGAAGGCCTCACAAAGGCTGAACGCGAAATGATCGTGGTGGCAACCTCAGGAATCAACCAGTGTATCTACTGTGTCGTCGCACACGGAGCTATCCTACGCATACGCGAGAAGAATCCACTCATCGCTGATCAGGTTGCAACTAATTATCGAAAGGCCGATGTAACGGCGAAGCAAAGCTTAATGTTGGATTTTGCTGTAAAAATATCGCAGCAGGCCAATGAAGTCGGTGAGCATGATTTACAGACCCTTCACGATAATGGGTTCAGTATGGAGGAAATCTGGGACATTGGCTCTATCGCAGCTCTATTCGCACTGTCTAATCGGCTCGCCAATATGGCAAATATCAAGCCAAATCCCGAGTTCTACAACATGGCCAGAAGTGAAACCGACTAAGAATCATTAACCAGGTACTCAAGTTGCTCAGTTAATGCCAATTTATGCCCATGTTTGTCTTTCCCTGATACCTTGCAGATTGTAATCTTTATACGTTAATCAGTCGCAATCGGGCTCACGAATAAATAAATAGAAATAATTAATAGTCACCAAAAATCCCAATATTTCAGCTGGCACCTACAGCGCCGGTAGCAATCACATCCAACCCTCTATGGGCAGTCGTCTATATGAAGACGAATTGGGTACTATTCTGTTGGGCCAGCCACTGGAAGTTCTGAAGGGCTTGCTAAAGCGCGGTATTAGCAATATCGACACCCTGTCCTTCCTGATGTGCAAGAAAAGAGTGGCTCGTTGATGAATAGTCTCGAGCTTCCACTGTATTTTTCCCTACTTGTTAGCAAGAAATGCTGCACACTGATAATGTTTGGAGCTAGGCGGCTGGACCGTCTGCGCATGAGAACGCCGCAATTGAATTACTATCTGCGAAAGCTACGGAGCAAGGAGCTAAGCAATCAAGCCCCTTGGGTCTTAGGTCCGGTTGATATAAACAACTAGATTATGCGTTTGATCGATTTGGATCAACGCTTTAGCTTAAGTAGCAACTGATCAATGCGATCGATCGAGAATGGCTTCGAGAAACTAACCGTTAAGTCGGCGGCCTCTTACGCACTAGCATTTTCTGTTCGCCGCTCATCACCAACTGTCGATGTTGATTATGCACTGTACTGCTCAAGACAATCACGCCGGTTGTCTTCCCAGGAATCAGCTCGCTAATTTCTAGCGCAGGATAAACTGTATCGCCACAATAAACTGGGCCTAGAAACTTCGAGCTCTGCTCTATCAGCCCTATCAAACTTTCCTCAAGAACGTGTGGCAGCATACCTGCTCCGGGAGCTGTCTGAATGGTTATCTGAAACCCATGTGCCAACAGTTGTGGGTGGCCCTTTTTTTGACAGTATTCCACATCATAATGTATTGGATGATTGTCTCCCGAGGCGAGTTGAAACGCCGCGAAATTTGCGTCGCCAAGTGTCCTCGATGGAATAACGAACCGCTGACCTACACTCATGTCCTCAAAGTAACTCGAATCGGTCAACGTATGCAGCGCAGGGTCAAAATTTGGGTCAATATCTCTCATGCTTAAACCACTCTCCTTCAGTTTTACAAATTTTGCATCAATCGGTCCCAGGCACGAGGATAGTTGCTTGGAAACTGTTATCCAACGGAGCAAATAATGATAGGCTTCACGCAGTTAATAAGGCAAACCAATTTACCATGAATTATACAAGAATCACCGGCGCCCTATGCGCCTCAGCTTTATTGTCACTAGGACTTGCATCAAGCAACCTCTTTGCCGACGATTTGAGTGAGAAAATTCTCTCCCTACGAGAGCGGGCCACTGTCGAAAACCGGATTCTCGAAGAACGTTTAGACACTTTAGTACCGCAGCTAATGCAGCGAGAAGGCATAGATGCATGGGTACTGATTGCTAGAGAATACAATGAAGATCCCGTTCTAAAGACTATGCTGCCCGCAACTTGGCTCAATGCGCGCAGACGAACAGTACTAATGTTTATCGATCATGGTGACTCGCGCGGAGTCGAGCGCTTCGCGATCGCTCGTTACGCTGTTGGCGAACTATTTCCAGGCGCATGGAATCCGGAGGAACAGCCAGATCAGTACCAACGCATCGCAGAGCTTCTGACCGAATTTAATCCAAACAAAATAGCTCTGAACTTTTCAGACACCTACGCGCTCGCTGATGGCCTTACCTATTCAGAACACAGGGACTTCAGTGCGGCGCTACCTAGCGAATTGCAAAGCAGGATCGTATCTGCCGAAAATCTTGCGGTAGGCTGGCTGGAAACGCGAACTACGTCTGAGATGGAAATATACAAAGATGTAATGGCTATCGCGCACGGGATAATAGCAGAAGGTTTTACAGCAGCTGTTGTTAAGCCCGGCGAGACTACTATTGACGACCTTTCTTGGTGGTACCGTCAACGAGTGAGCAATCTAGGCTTAGATACTTGGTTTCATACCGGAATCGAATTGATGCGATCGGAAGCCTCACAATTAGCTATCGGTGACGATCCGGTTCACCAAAATGTCTTTCACAAAGGAGACCTGATTCACATCGACTTCGGTATCAGTTATCTAAACTTACAGACAGACACACAACAGAACGCTTATATTTTGAAGAACAACGAAACTACTGCGCCAGACTATCTTAAAGAGGCATTGCATGAAGGCAACGAACTGCAAGACATTCTAACCGGCAACTTTCAAGTCGGCCGTACCGGCAATGAAATACTGCGCCGTACCAGAAGACAAGCGATAAGCGCCGGTATCGGGCCCATTATCTATACTCACCCGATAGGCCTACATGGTCATGCCGCAGGCACCACAATAGGAATGTGGGACAAGCAGGAAGGCGTACCTGGCTCTGGAGACTATGCCATGAACGCCAATACGGCATATTCCATCGAATTGACCGCACTTGTCGATGTGCCTCAATGGGGTAGCGAACCATTGTCGATAAAACTTGAAGAGGACGGGTTTTATGACGGGTCAAAATTCGCGTATATTCAACCTAGGCAGACTGAATACCATATTATTCAAGCAGACTGACCAATAACAGCAGGACCACGCTATGCCTCTCGATATTGCGTTTACCCTCAGCGACAGGGATCTGGAAAGATTCAAGGCCATGTAGTTAAGGCCAGATCCACTGTGTCCAATCAACAGGGACAGGCAGACATCGAAAAGGCCGCCTACAAGATTGTCGAAGTCGCGATGAATTCAGATCTGCCAGACTTCATCGCAGAACGACTACTACAATTAAAGACACTGCTAGAGATGCTGAAAGATACCGAGTGGAATTTGAGCGAAGAAGACCGAGATAGAATAATCAGCGCGATGTCTTATTTGCCAGATCCTATCGACTTGATCCCCGATCATATTCCCGGCATTGGTTTTCTTGATGACGCGATGATTGTAGAAATTATTATTCGCGAGTTGCGTTCAGAAATGTCAGCCTATAGTGAGTTCTGTCGCTTCCGTGAAGCAGAAGATAATCGACTCCGTGAAGCCGGCAAAGATCTAGAAAAAAATGGTTAGGCAAAAAGAGAGACGAGCTCCACTCCAAGATCGCAGTAACAAAAAGCGACGACGATGAAGATTTCGTGTTCCATATCCTCTAATCATTAGCCATACCCAAAAACTCGGCCGCGCGGCCACAAAATCTTGAGCTCAGCTAATGCTTTTCGCCCATTCGACCCTCTACGGGACCTAGATGCAGTACGTCGCATTTGGGAAGAAATCGGCTGGATTGATCGCGATTAAGAAAATGACGCGAAATATCTAGAAATTTTCCTGCGAGCCTCGCACGTTATAGTTGTGGATATAGATAAAACCGCCGAGTGTATGGTCGCCGGCAGCGAAGGCTCACTGCGTCGCTTAGAGAGCGAGATTCCCCTCAGCATCATTGCCAGCGTTACCACCAGCCTAATCGCAAGAAAGCAAAGTTTGGCCTCGCGTATGACCGCCGCGCTAATTGCCGAGGCTGCTCAGACCGGCTCTGAACTGTCGGCTCTAGGCATGTTCGAGAGGGCTACTACTCTCGACTGGGATTTGGAACTGCCCCTACGAACATCGCGTACAGTTCGAGCCTTCCCAGCTTGTCGTCCCCACCAAAGCAAGAATACCCCAGCGATTGACCTGTAATGACTACAAAGACGTACATTTCGCCTTAATCAATCGTTGGCCAACACATGGCGGCGTCAATGTGTTGGCTGCAGAATTTGCGCACGCTGATATGGGATGGACCGAAGATGCATTCGGCCTTGGTTATCGGAACGCCAAGAGCGAACTAACACATTTTATATGGGTAGAGAATAAGAGTGAACACGGCCCTTTGACTATTAATGCCCTAGCCTATCAAAACACTGAACAACTATTAGAACTCTTAGCGCTGTTAAAAGGCCAAGGAGATCAAGTATATTCTGTGTCTCTTTTGGAGCCCAGCCATCTACAGATGCAAGACCTAATCAACTAGCCGTTTCGTCGCCAGGCAACCACCGAAGGAAACGAGCATGAGGAAGGAAACTATGCCGAAGCGTTCTGGAAGATTCGAATAAACAACCTCGAATCGGTGTTGCAAAAGACCCACCTTCCAGGCAGACCTGAGCTGTCTTTCAATCTAGAGATTACCGGCCCTATTAGCCACTACCTAAACGAAGAGTCTGCGTGGCAGGGAGTAAGCGGCGATTACACGATCACGCTGGGTGAAAACTGCTGCGCGGCCTCTGGGTGCCGGCCGGGCCTACCCCTACTCAAAGCGTCAGTAGGGGGCTTTAGCCGTCTCTGGCTAGGCTGCGCCAGCGCCACTGCCATTTCTCTTTCTGGAGAAATAGAGGCCGATCAAAATTACTGGACTCTATCGAGCGCCGCCTATGTCTACCCTGCCAAAAACCGGTTGGGAGTTCTAGGGACGGATCGATTACTACCTGAGAAATCTATTGCGTGAAGTGAGCTGCCAAACCTGCTCGATCGAGTATTTTCCCATTCAAGAAGACCGAAGAGATCGAACGAGTATTGCGAATATCATTTAAGGGGTTTTCGTCCAGCACTACCAAATCAGCGCTATATCCAGGTTGCAAGAGACCCAAGTCGTCTAAACCCAATCTCTGTGCAGGCTTACTGGTGGCCGCTATAATTGCCTGCATGGGAGTCATACCCAGGCGTACAAATATTTCCAATTCACGATGACCCGTGTAGCCAAAAAAATGATCAGGTACCGCACCGGCATCCGTTCCCAATACGATATCAACATTAGCATCTAGCAAGTGTCCAAAGCTGGTGCGCAGTTCCGCTTCCCGCGCTTCCTCTCTATTTGCTTTAAGCAATCTCTGACCGCTTTCACCCAATCGAGCAGACACAGATGCTGGCAACGAAGCGCGAAGAAACTCATCGACTCCAATTGCCTCGCGTCGCAACTCTCCCAAACCCATATTCGGAACAACAAAGGCATTTGCCTCAGTCAGCTGCTGTGCAATCTCCAGGCCAAGGCCTGCACCGATTCTGCCGTGCAGGAATCCACTGACGCCGGCTTCCAACAAGTCGGGCATATCTTCAGCGTATTGCTGGTGAGCATAAATTTCGATGCCATTCTCAGCAGCTTCATCAGCGATTGCGCGATACAACTGGGGCGCTAGTTTCTGCTGACTGCCTCCGCGATCATCTACCCAAATCTTAATAACGGAAATATTCTTCGCCGCAATTTCGCGAACCGAATCGATAGCCTGCTCTACGCTATCCACCCCGTAAAGGATGCGTTGACCGGTCTGTTGCTCTAGTGCAACCGCATGTGTCAGGAACTGATCATTCGGCCCCTGTCCCGGCGGTGCCATACCTGCAGCGAAGAGAAAGCGAGCGCTAGGAAACTCACCGGCTAACTGAGCCTGTTGCACCTGATAAGCTAGCGCATCGGGATCGCTACCGGCTGAGAATACCGCCGAGAATCCGTAATAAGCATAACGCTGAAGATGATCGATGAGGTTTTCACGACTGTAGTTTTCGGCACCCCAACTAGTGTGACCCTCGTAACCCAAGTGCGCGTGACTATCTATCAAGGCTGGCATAATTGTCTTGCCGCTCAGATCGATCACCTCAACGCCTAAACCAGACTCGATTTCGGAGCGCAACCCGACAGCGGTGATACGGCCGCCCTCGATCATCAATGCCCCTGACTCCAATATACTTCCATCACCGACAATCACCCTCACGTTGTCCAACAAGTAACGTTCTGCCTCGACTTGCTGCCCGTAAACCAGTTGGGGAAGAGCTAGCACCTGCAGAAGAACCACGATCGCAGGCCAGAATAGCCTGACTGTGCAATTTCGCTCTAGGGACCTTCCAAATGACTGCTGTATAGGCATTTTCTTGCTCTCTTTTTAGCTCTGGGACTGGTAATCTAGCATCTTTCACTAATTTGGGAATAGGCGCTCTTTTGGTACAAGACACACAGACACACAAGACATCGCAAACACTGCTCAGCGACGCCGATTCATTAGCGTTGGCTCCGAGAACAGACACAGCAACTCTCGCCAGTGAGGCAAGGGCTTTGTGCGATAGTGCCCATGGCAACATTATCACTTATTCCAAAAAAGTATTCATACCCCTAACGCACCTGTGTCGTGACGTCTGCCACTACTGCACCTTCGCGCGTACACCCAAGCGAATCGATCAAGCGTATATGAGCGTCGAGCAAGTCCTCGAGCTCTGTCATCGAGGTGCCATCGAGGGTTGTCAGGAAGCATTATTCACTCTGGGTGAAAAACCTGAGCTGCGTTACAAGGCGGCTCGCGAAGCGCTAGCCGAATTAGGTTTCGAATCCACCATCGACTATGTGACTGAAGTAGCCGGTGCTGTCTTAAGAGAAACAGGCCTGATACCTCACATCAACGCCGGCAATATGACTAGAGCGGAAATAGACAAACTTCGTCAAGTCAGCGCTTCTATGGGGATCATGTTGGAGTCAGCATCAAGCAGACTCTGCGAAAAGGGTATGCCGCACTATGGCTCCCCTGACAAAGATCCTGTGACTCGATTGGAGACAATCGAGCTCGCTGGCCAGGCTGGCGTACCTTTTACGTCTGGCATCCTGATCGGCATAGGCGAAACCCGACTAGAAAGAATCGAATCCTTACTGGCACTGCGTAGCTCGCACGAGAGACACGGTCACCTGCAAGAGGTCATCGTGCAAAACTTTCGCGCAAAAGAAAACACCAAGATGGCGCAGGCACCAGAACCCGACCTGCATGAACTCGTCTGGACCCTAGCGGTAGCGAGAC